>SCPP01000101.1_pt1 | contig 273974 bp, 284 predicted proteins | sample 6106811 | NCBI WGS metagenome assembly SCPP01 (sample SAMN10720449, study PRJNA508395) | human gut metagenome | isolation source: Participant 2 stool, 15 month | host: Homo sapiens | collected 2018 | reverse complement strand
TCATAGTGCAATAATGGTTAATATAGCATTGGCTGATAAACAAAGAATTTTATCAAGTGGCATTCTAAATACTTTTCTTGTTCTCATATATAGGACTCTATGTTTAACTCCTTTCATTCCTGCCTTTCGCTGAATCAGCCAAAGGATAGGGCAAAGATAAAAGAGAACTTCCTAACAGAATCAATATTGTCTTGGAATATTGTTAAATGATTGAATTTCTAAACCTATGTTTATTCTTTGCTGTCAAAACTCTGTTTGTGTCTGATGCGGCTCATGTGAATAGGGGTTATTTTCAAGTAAGACGCAATTTCTTTTAGGGGTACCATTTGTAGGATTTCTGGACATTTTTTAAGAAGTTGGAGATAGCGTTCTTCCGATGTAAATCTGAACAAATCCAAGTAACGTGAATACGACTGAAAAAATAATTGTTCGGCTGCAATACGGGCTATTCGTTGATTTTCTTTGTTCTCTTCAAATTCTTGTAGAAGTAATTCGGAAGAACAGATGTAGATTCTACATGGGGTTATTGCTTGTATATTCAATTCAGATTTTATGTCGTATAAACAATTGGGATAATCAGAGATAAATTCATTGGCAAAAGAAAAACCTACATTATATGTTTTGTTTTCAGTTTGGTTGATGCAGGTATATTTGATTACACCGGATACAATAAACCCGAAGAAAGAACCGACTTCTCCCTCTCGGAGGATAAATTCATTTCTTTTATAATACCGTAGTTCTCCGTTTCTTAAACACAGTTCCCTAAAAAAGTCAGTGTCTATATTGCCCATGTATGAATTAAAATCTGTCATTTACAACACATGTTTTTCGAAAGGTACAAAATTATTATTTTATTCCTGATTTTTTGTCATTGTTGGTAAGTTGGTTGTGGATTCTCTTATTATAATACTTTAAAAATTTAACTTCACCTACGTTTTTTAAAAGCTTTTGGTTTTCAATGAAGTTTTGTCCGTATTTTAGCCAACGTTTGGTAAATCTTTTGAATTTAGTACATGGGAAATCAGAACACTGGAAACAATGTGTTATTCTTTTTTCCAAGCAACATAAATGGAATGTTTTACATTTTTCACAGCGAGAACCATTCTGTTCTGCTCCTTTGCAGGGACTTTTTTCTCTTGTGTATATGGGACAACCACCACAAAAGACACCACAAGCAGGAATACGTCCGTTATACGATTTCATTCAGCCAGCCTTTTCGCCATCCAAAAATTGGTGAGATAAAGTTGGTTGGCTTTGCGTTTCTGTTCCACTTCTACTATATAGCCTCTTTTCTCAAAGAATGGACGGGCTGTCAGGCTTACTTCTGATGTAATTCGCATGATTCCTCTTGCGGTTGCATACCGTTCTATCTCATTTAGAAGTATGGTAGCAATGCCTTTACCTTGAAAATCTTTATGAATAAACATAGAATGCAAATATCCTTGGTGGGTAATGGATGAAAAGCCGACAATCTGTGACTGTTGATTGGTTGCCACAATAAAATAATGTGTCTTAATCATGTCTTTTATGTGGGAGAGGTCGTTTCCGCACGATGCCCAATCTGCCACTTCTGCTTCTGAATAGTCACGTTTGTTTATATGGAGGACTGTCTCTTGAAACAAACTCATAAGTTCAAGGGCATCAGACTGTTGGGCAATTCTAATTGTAAAATCTGTATTCATGTTTTTAAGTGCTAAAATGTATGCTTTTAGATGTTCCATGTTCTAACAGAAAGTCTTTCAATGTATTTATTGTGTTTGCAAAGATAATCTTTTCATTTCTAATTTATTGGTTTTGGAAACCAAGTTGTTGATTCTCTGCTTCGAATATAAAAAGTATGCGAATTTTTTATGAAGCATGGGAATCTGCTTTCAATCGCCAGCCAATGGCTGATGAATTTAACCGGGTAGATTTCTTGTCAATCGGTTTCAGACCTGCTTATAAGAACAATTTATAACAAAGTACTCCCAATAAAAGCAAGACTAAAGCACATGCTGCAAGAATCGTCTTTGCCCTGAATAGATGTTCTTTATCTGATAATTCCTTTTCAGTAGTATTTCTTCGGATTTCTTCTATTTCCTCAATGGTTACATCGGCTCTCTCAGGACCTTTCCTTTTTACAAGGTATTTGTAGTGCTCCCGCATCCGTCCTCTGCTCAACTTGCGGAGAGCACGGTTCTCTTTATCCCTTTGTAGCATGTCATTGATGCAGCCTAATGTTCCCATAAGCAGATTCTTATCATGTGTAAGCAAAATGGTTTGCTTGCACGTGTACTAAGATACGGCATTTATGTCGCTTTCGCAAGCGATTTTGTGTTTTTTGATATAAACTGATGTGACGATACGATTTTGATAGTTATGTTAACTCATTGTCTGCCAGAGAGTAATTTTGCCAACCCATTGTCATGCTTTTGGCAAACTTTTGCCATGCCTATGGCAAAGTCTTGCCAATAGGGTGGCAAAATCTTGCCAACTTGTCGGCAAGAAAGACACACACTGTTCCCTATACCTTTATTATAGTGTGATAGTGTGAGAAGTGTTTTTCCTTTTTAAAACTTTTGTGTAGAATGATGATGGGCTTCTTTTATTCTGTTTTGCCGGACGGCATCAGCAGTTCTTCTTCATTGTAACGCGGTCGGTCCTTCACCTCAATGTATATTTTGCCGATGTATTCGCCTACAATCCCCAGCGACACAAGTATCACACCTCCTACCAGCCAGACGGAAATCATCAGTGATGACCATCCGGGGACGGCGTTATGCTGTGTGTAAGAGTGAAGTGTCCATCCGGTGACACACAGTGCCACAAGAATAAAGATGCAGCCTATCCAAAAAATCATACGGACCGGTTTGACGGAAAAGGAAGTGATACCGTCGATGGCAAAATTAAGCATCTTCCGGAAAGGATACTTTGATTCTCCGGCAAAACGCTTGTCACGATTGTAGTACACGCTGTCCGTCTGGTAGCCGATGAGGGGAACCAGTCCCCGAAGAAAAAGGTTGCGCTCGCGGAAGCGGCATAGGTGTTGTACAGCCCGCTGGCTCATCAGGCGGTAGTCGGCATGATTGTAGACGGATTTTACCCCCATTGCCTTCATCAGCCGATAAAAGACCAAAGCGGTGTTGCGTTTGAAGAAAGTGTCGGTCTTCCGTTCTTTACGTACGCCATAAACGATGTCATTGCCCGCTTTATAGCTGTTTATCATGTCCGGAATCACTTGATGTCATCTTGCAAGTCTGCATCAATGGAGATGGCTATCCGCAACGCTCTTTACTGCATTGAGTCCTGCTAGCAGGGCATTCTGGTGTCCTACGTTTCCTGCCAGGTTCAGTCCGCAGGCATAGGCCGTATTTTGGTGCAGTTCTTTGATGATAGCCCATGTCTGGTCGGTGCTTCCGTCGTTTACATATAATATATAGCTTTCCGGGAAATTTGCCGGGCTTGTATCAGCCGGTCGAATAATTGGCTCAATCGTTTATGGGTTTCATGCAGCACTGCCTCTTCTTTGTAGCAAGGTACGACAACGGCGAGTATGGGAGAGTTTTCCATCATAGAACAAATCTTTTGCAATATTCGTAAGAAATCGGGAGAAAACAAATTATCACTCTTTTTTTGAAAACGAAACGTACGAGTAAGAAGTTGACCGGAATGGCGATGGCGAAAACCGGAATGGGGCCAGAGGTTTGGGGATGCCCATCCAGAGAGAGGTTCAGCAACCCCATGTGTAGCAGATAGCTGCATAAGTGTGCCCCTCCAAATCCGAAGGCTTTTCTCCATGAGGGCTTCCGGCCGAAGGTAAAGTAAGCAGTCAGATAGAAATTGGCGATGAAGCTGAGAGCATATCCCAGTGTATAGGCTATGTTTACATTGATAACCCATTGTAATACAAAATACAATCCGTAGTGCAGAGCTGTCGCAAAGATGCCCACCATTACGAAGCGTACAAATTCCGGTAGTTGTTTCAGCCGCTTCATCTTAACATTAAATATCTACTCTCTGTTGCCATTATCATTGGGGCGGCAAAGTTAGGCATTGTTTCAGAATTATTTGTAATTTTGCTTTGCGAAATTAAGCTGCATCTCAGCAAATTGCAAATAAATTTGCATCTGCTTTCGGTTTGCGCTATCTTTGCGTCCAGAAAACATAAAACAAATAAGGTATGTCGGACAGAAAGAAGGCGTTCTGGTTTATTGCGCTGCTGAGTGTGCTTGTGGTTGTTCCTTCTGGGAGAAACCATTTTTATTCCAAGGGGAACCGCGGAGGCGATTGTTGCCCTTTCTATGCTGGAAAGTGGAAACTGGATACTTCCGGTGAACTATGGTACTGATATTGCTTATAAACCCCTTTCTTCTACTGGTCAATAGCCGCCGTCTCTTCCCTTTTGAGAGGTGACGGAGTTTTCCGCCCGTTTCCCGTCTGCATTGGCTTTTTAGCCATGCAGTTGATGTTCTTTGCCTTTGTGGCAAAACGTAAAACGTTCAAACGGCGTTTCTGGCCTCTATTCTTCTTTGTCTTCTTTCGAGGTGCATCGGGCGGCTGTCGCTTGTCGGGTCGATATGGTTCAGGTTGCCTTTATCGTTATTTCCCTTTGTCTGCTGTTCCGCTGGGATGAGAAGGGATGCCGCGGAGTGCCCTGGCTTGCGGTGTTGTTGATGGGATGTGCCACGTTGACCAAAGGGCCGGTAGGTGTATCGGTGTGTATCAGTTGTTGCGCGGACGTTCTTTCGGGAAAGCGTTTTTCTCGTTGGTAGGTATCGGCTTGCTTTCTTTGTTCCTTATTTAGCTTGGGTATACGTAGCTTACAGACAAGGTGGACAACCGTTCCTCGATTTGGTTCTGGAGGAGAATACCGGGCGGTTTATGGGCAAAATGTCCTACGAGTCCCACGAAAATCCTGTATGGTATAATTTCCTGACTTTGATTTGGGGATGGATTCCTGGACGTTGGTTCTGGTAGTTTCCTTGTTTGGCTTGAAGTGGAAAAACATGCGTTGCCTGCCGGAAGGGGATACCCTGCTGTTGCGGTTGAAGAAGGGCTGGAGTGCTTTCCGCAACCAGTCTCCGGTACAATTGTTCACGTGGCTGGTCATTCTGATAATCTTTGTCTTCTACTGCATCCCCAAGAGTAAGCGGAGCGTTTATCTGCTTCCCATCTATCCGTTTATGGCAGTGCTGATAGCTGAGTATCTGTTGGCTTTGGTACAAAAGGGGCACGAGTTTTCAGGATTTGTGCAATCATCTTTGCTTCTTTGGGCTTGTTGCTTACGCTTGTTTTGTCGTAGTTCGTCTCGGCCTGGTTCCCGACAGCGTTTTTGGAAGTGGACGCCATGCCGCTGAGAATGTAGCCTTTATGCATGCGTTGGAGGATGTGGCTTTGTCTGTTCCCGTGGCTCCTGGTAGCGCTTCCCGTAGTAGCCGCTGTCTGCACATTATGTATGGTGGTAAAGCGTGCGGATAGCCGGTCATTATTATATGGTATAGCAGGATGTATGCTTTGTCTTTTCGTATCATTGATTCGGTTTATCAGCCCACGGTGCTGGCTGTGAAATCAGATAAACATTTGGCTGAAAGGGTCAATACGTATGTTCCGGAAGGTGTGGTCTATTCTTACTCGAAAATGAGTTTCTATGGTGTTAACTTCTATCTGAAAGACCGCATGCGGCACATTGAAAAGGAACGTCCGTCCAGCGGGAGGGCTATTTGTTGGTTCCCGTAAAGGAGGAGGAGAATATGTTGGGAGAGCTGGAACAGACGTATCATCTGGAAAGATATTCCGTACAGACAGACGCAGTTGTGATATGCGTAATGAAATCTGCATGTATAAATTTAGGGCGATTGACATTCATAACCCATAATTTATAACTCATAACTTAAAATGAATCCGATAGATATCATTAACAAATATTATCCGGAAGAGAATGAGTTGCGGCATATACTGTTGACGCACAGCCGTTCCGTAGCCGACAAGTCGTTATGGATTGCCGACCGCCATCCGGAACTTTCATTGATAAGGATTTTCTGTACGAGGCTGCCATGCTGCACGATATAGGCATTTTTCTTACAGATGCGGCAGGTATCCATTGTTTTGGCGACAAGCCTTATATCTGTCACGGTTATTTGGGAGCCGACCTGATACGCGGCGAAGGCTATCCCCGCCATGCTTTGGTTTGTGAACGCCATACGGGTGCCGGACTTTCATTGGAGGGAATCATTGCGCAGGATTTGCCCGTACCGCATCGTGAAATGGTTCCGGTCAGCTTGGAAGAACAAGCTATCTGTTTTGCCGATAAGTTTTATTCAAAACTCATTTGGAAAGTGTAGAAAAAGCCCGAAAAGTTTGGAACGTTATGGTGAAGAAGGGGTACGGCGCTTTGATAATTGGTGCGAACAGTTCTTGTAGCAATCTAAATTTCTTTAAAAGGGAGATTATCCGTATAAATTATGTACTTTTGCCCCTCCAAGCGTAAACTATTAGTTAATGACGCCATTGAAAGCAAATACATTCATATCATTCATACTACTATTCGTCTTGCTTCTTCTCTCCGGTGGGGCTGCTTCTCAGCGCCGTAGAGCGAAGGTCGCGCCTCCGAATATTCAGCGGACAGACACGTTGCAGGTAGGGATAGTTTGCAGATGGGAGACTCCTGCAAGGGGAAAGGGGCTTCCTGCCGATTCGTTGCAACAAGATACGGTAGCGGCTGCGCCTCAAGAAGGATGCATTGGATGCTCCGTAGCCTACGAAGCCAATGACTCCATTGTATTTACGCAGAGTGGCTTTGCCCATCTTTACGGCCAGGGAAAGGTGAGTTATCCGGGTGCTGACCTGGAGGCTGATGTCATCTCTATGGATATGGACAACAGTACGGTTTTTGCCCGTGGCGTGGTCGATTCTGTAGGAACAGCCAAGGGAAGACCGGTCTTCAAAGACGGGGACACCTCCTACGAAACCGATACTATCCGTTATAACTTCAAGAGTAAAAGAGGTCTTATCAGCAATGTTGTCAGCCAGCAGGGCGAGGGATACGTGACCGGTAATAATGCCAAGAAAGGGAATAATGATGAACTCTATATGAGGAGCGGTCGTTACACGACTTGTGACCATCATGACCACCCCCTTTTATATGCAGATGACTTATGCCAAGGTACGTCCGAAAAGAACGTGGTGACGGGACCTGCCTATCTGGTAGTAGAGGATGTGCCGCTTCCGCTTGCCGTTCCATTTTTCTTTTCCCGTTTTCTAGCAGTTACCAGTCCGGTTTTCTGATGCCTACCTATATGGATGACTCCAATCGTGGCTTCGGTCTGACGGACGGTGGATATTACTTCGCCATCAGTGACCAAATGGACTTGAAGCTGCGGGCGGATATCTTCACGAAAGGTTCTTGGGCGCTGAATATGGAGTCGAACTATGTGAAGCGTTACAAATATTCCGGTTTGCTGCAGGCAAGCTATCAGGTGACCAAGACCGGTGACAAAGGCTTGCCCGACTACTCGGTTGCCAAAGACTTCAAGGTGGTGTGGTCTCACCGGCAGGACCCGAAAGCGAGTCCGAATTCTACCTTTTCTGCCAGTGTGAACTTTGCTACCAGTAGTTATGAGCGTACCAATATCGGCAATATGTACAACTCCCAGGCAATGTCGCAGAATACCAAGACTTCCAGTGTCAGCTATTCGCGTAACTTTCCCGACCAGCATCTGAGCATCTCCGCTTCAGGTAATATTGCCCAGACCATGCGCGACTCCTCTATCGCGGTGACTTTACCGGACATGACCATTTCCTTGAGTACCATTTTCCCTTTCAAGCGCAAACATGCAGTGGGAGATGAAAAGTGGTATGAGAAGATTTCCGTTCGCTATACTGGCCGTGTGAAGAACAGTATCAAGACGAAGGACAATCTGTTGTTCAAGAAGAACCTGATACGCGATTGGGAGAACGGTATGCAGCATGAGATTCCGGTAAGTGCCACGTTTACTTTGTTCAAGTACTTCAATGTGACGCCTACCGTAAACTATACGGAGCGTTGGTACACCCGCAAGGTGAAGAAGGACTGGGACGATGAGCAAGGCAAGGAGGTGAATGATACGACCTACGGTTTTCACCGTGTATACGACTACAGTGCCAGTCTGGGTATCAATACCAAAGTTTATGGTATGTACAAGCCATTGTTTATGAAGAAGAAGGAGATACAGATACGTCACGTCATCACTCCCTCCATCAGTTTCAGCGCTGCACCCGATTTCACTTCGTCCCGTTTTGGCTATTATGACTCTTATATAAAAGACCAGAACGGCATTCGCGATACCGTGCAGTATTCCTATTATGCCGGTCAGGTGTTCAGTCCGCCAAGTGGAGGAAAGCAGGGGCTTATCAGTTTCAATATCTCCAATAACCTTGAAATGAAGTTCAAGGATAAGAATGACTCTATCCGCAAGGTGAGCCTGATTGACGATTTGAGTATGGGTATCAGTTACAACACGGCTGCCCAGGTGCGTCCTTGGAGTGACTTGAGCTTTAATCTCCGTCTGAAGTTGAGCAAGAGTTATACGTTGAGTATGAGCTCTACCTTTGCCACTTATGCTTACGAGTTTGATGAGAACGGAAGGGTGGTGCCCGGTAACCGTACGGAATGGTCGTATGGCCGTTTCGGTCGTTGGTCGGGATATGGTACGTCGTTCAGTTGGACCGTGAACAATGATTCGTGGAAGAAAATAAGGAACTTCTTCACCGGTCAGAAGGATGACGAGGAGCAGGGCCAAGACCAGAATGCCTCGACGGAGGAAGACGGTGACATGGGGGAAACTACCGAGGACGGCACTCCGAAGAAGAAGAAGGAAAAGGCTGCTGCCGATGCTGACGGCTATCAGGTATTCAAGATGCCTTGGTCTATCAACTTCAGTACCGGTTTCAATATTACGGAAGACACCAGTAAGCCCATTAATCGTAAGAACATGCGCTATCCGTACAAATTCAGCCTGAATTCCCTTAATATAAACGGTAACGTCAAGCTTACCAATAAATGGGCTGTCAGCTTCAATTCCGGTTATGACTTCAATGCGAAGGAGATAACGCAGACCGCTTTCAACATCACACGTGACCTGCACTGTTTCAGCATGACGGCTGCCATATCACCTTTCGGACGCTGGAAATACTATAACTTTACCATCCGTGCCAATGCAAGTATCCTGCAAGACTTGAAATGGGAACAGAGAAGCCAGACTCAGAGTAATATTCAGTGGTATTGATGTTTACCAAATTATTTCCGTCTCTCCATGTTCCCGCAAATACTCGTTTGTTTTGCTGAAATGCTTGTTCCCGAAGAAGCCGTTATAAGCGGATAGGGGAGATGGATGTGCCGAGGTAAGTACCAGATGTCGGCTACGGTCGATGAATGCCCCTTTACGTTGGGCGTAGGCTCCCCAAAGAATAAATACAAGATGCTCTTCGGCGAGAATGCGGATAGCCGCATCTGTAAATGTTTCCCAACCTCGGTTTTGGTGAGAACCGGCTTGGTGTGCACGTACGGTGAGGGTAGCATTGAGCAGCAATATGCCTTGCTCTGCCCAGCGTGTCAGATTGCCGGTAGTGGGGCATCAGTGCCAATGTCATTTTATTTCCTTGAAAATATTAAGTAAGGAAGGAGGGAAAGGAACACCGTCATTTACGGAGAAACAAAGTCCGTGTGCTTGTCCGGACCATGATAGGGTCTTGACCGATTATCACGACTTTACTTTGTCAAAGGGCATAGGTTGAATGCATTGAATATCAGCTTTCCCGGAGGATATATTGCATATTTCCCATATTCGTCCCGTACAAAATCAGTCAATGTACGGAAATAATCTTTCTCAAATTCAGGTTGCAGATGTGCTTTCCAGCTTTCTTCTATTTGAACATTCATACTAATTGGATCTGTTAGTAGTTTCGGATGCTAAAGTACAAAATAAAAATAAAGTCCAACCTTTTGAGGGGTGAACTTTATATTATATGACGGGATAAATGTATATCAAATCAGGTGTATATTGTGTTCCTTGCACTCTTTGCGCATATCTTCCGGCCAGATACTGGCTTGTATCTCACCGATATGCGCCTTGCGCAGATAGAACATACAGAGGCGGGACTGCCCTATACCGCCACCGATGGAAAGCGGCAGTGTATCATTCATCAAGCGTTTGTGGAAGTAAAGTTCCAGGCGTTCCTCTTCGCCTTCCTCTTTGAGCTGGCGAAGCAGGGCTTCCTTGTCTACGCGGATACCCATGGAGGAAAGTTCGATGCTGCGTTGCAGGATGTGGTCCCATAGCAGGAGGTCACCGTTCAGTCGGGGAGGTCGTTCAGCCCTTTGCTGGTATAGTCGTCGTAGTCCGGGGCGCGTCCGTCGTGCTTCTTGCCGTCGCTCAGCTTGCATCCGATACCGATGATGAACACTGCACCGTATTTCTTGCAAATGGCATGTTCGCGGCATTTGGGTTCCAAGTCCGGATACAGTTGGCGCAATTCTTCGGCATGGATAAAGTGAAGTTTCTGGGGCAGGCAAGGCTTGATTTGCGGATACATCTCATATACCATATATTCTGTGCGCACCATAGCTGCATAGATACGGGTTACTATCTCCTTGAGGAATTCCACATTGCGGTCTTCGGCAGTAATGACGCGTTCCCAGTCCCACTGGTCTACATAAAGGGAATGCAGATTGCCCAGTTCTTCATCGGCACGGATGGCATTCATGTCTGTGTAGATGCCATATCCCGGTTCGATATGGTATTCGGCAAGCGTGAGGCGTTTCCATTTGGCGAGGAGTGCACCACTTCAGCTTTGGCGTCGCCCAAATCTTTGATAGGAAAGTTACGGCACGTTCCACTCCATTGAGGTCGTCATTGATACCCATTCCTTTCAATACGAACAGTGGAGCTGTCACACGTCGCAGGCGCAGTTCGGAAGAGAGGTTCAATTGGAAGAACTCTTTAATTTGTTTAATCCCTAATTCAGTCTGTTTTAGGTCCAATAAAGGTTTGTAACCTTCAGGTGTTATCAGGTAGCTCATAAATTTATTCAGTATAACTTCTATTAAATTGCTCGGCAAAGATAGGAATAATATTGATACTTGCTTCTGTTTTGTGGGAAAAGAACAAAATGTTTGTGTAATTGCGGTTAGTCTTCTCAAAGTAATAATAAAAATATTCCTCGGTTTGATATAAAAGCGTTTGAATGTTAGGAATCTGCTAATTTTTATACTTTTGCATCCACATTTGGCTCCGTAGCTTAGTGAATAGAGCGTCAGATTCCGGTTCTGAAGGTCGTGCGTTTGAATCGCACCGGGGTCACAAAGAAAGGAACTCCCTTTGCATGAATACTTTGCAAAGGGAGTTTCTTTATACAATACATCCAGAAAAGTCAACCATACGGTTCTCTTTCTTGTTATAATTTCCATAGAGTTAGAGGTATGAAACAAATAATATTTATTTTGCAATGTTAATGACTTGTCTGTCCTATGCCGGTAAGCCGGAAGGACGGTCAGAAAGGAGAACAGACATGAAACCAATGAAAGAGATTTATCTGGCAGGAGGATGTTTTGGGGTACCGAACATTTCCTGAAACAAATAGAAGGTGTGGAGGCTACCCAGGTGGGATATGCCAATGGAAATATAGCCAATCCTACCTATCAGCAGGTATGTACCGGTACCACGGACTTTGCCGAAACCGTAAAAGTACAGTATGATCCCGATGAGGTGGACTTGCCTTTCCTTATCGACCTTTATTTCAAAACGATTGACCCTACCAGCCTCAATAAGCAAGGGGATAGAGGTACACAGTATCGCACGGGTATCTATTATACGGATACCGCCGACCTGCCGTTATTCGTGAAACCGTTGACCGGCTGGCTGCCAACTACTCCCGTCCGTTGGTTGTAGAGATAGAGCCTTTGAAGAACTTCTATCTCGCCGAAGATTATCATCAAGACTATCTGGACAAAATCCTGGTGGATATTGCCACATTAACCCCACCTTGTTCGACCTGGCACGTAAAGCGAAGATGAAGAAAGAAGGAGATGGCGAGTATTTAAACCTGGAAAAGTAACGGACAATGGATATACTGTTAATAAGTAATGAAGATACGTGCCGCAGCCGTATCGCGCAGGAACTCCTGCATGCATTTGGCAGGGGAATGAATATCTCTACGGCAGGAATTATGGAGGGAACTGCGTTCCCGATGCCGTGTGCAATGTGATGGAACAGAATGGTTTCAGCGTGTCTCGCAAGAAACCGTCTGGTGTCGGGACCTATACGCACCGGTCGTGGGACTACGTGATTACCCTATGTAAAGAAGCCGGAGAAGAACTGAAGTTTATCACTCTGGATGCCAAGCAGCAGGTGCATTTTGATTTTGAAGATCCCTTTAAAATCGTTTTCAAAATGAAAGTGAGCAGGAGAAACAAGTTGCCTCACTCTATGAAACCATGTACCGGCGGCTGTATGAATTTTACCGCGATGAACTGAGTGAGCAGCTGTTGCCTCGTTGTACGTGCGGTGCAAACACCTATTGCCGTTGTGAATAGTGAAATATGTGTTTTTGAAGCAATCTCTTGACTCGTCCCTAAGGGCAGGACCTATCTTTGCTTCATAAACAAAATGCGCATGAGTTTATGAAGAATAAAATGAAGTTTAAAATCGGAGAGTTTTCCAAACTTTGCCAAGTGACCGTTAAGACGCTTCGTCATTATGAAGAGATAGGATTGATGATACCCGTTGAAGTGGATGAGTGGACGGGGTATCGCTATTACGACATCAGCCAGCTCCGGTGTATGAGCCGTATTGTTTACCTCAAGCAATTAGGGTTCAGCCTCGAAGAGATATCCGAGTTGTTTGCCGATGGCAAGGAATTTCCGGATGCTGAATTGTTGAAGGTTAAAATAGAACGTTGCAAAAACGAGATTGAACACTTGATATGGCGGCAGACCGAACTTGCCAAATTGGAAAATTTACTCCATAAACAAGAGAATGTTATGGAAAAAGTGTTTAAGAAATCCCTCCCTTCAAGAATTTTTGCTACCCATCGCCGTAAAATAGACTCTTATCAGGAACTGTTCAATCTTTGTCCGAATATTATCGGGCCTGAAATGTACCGTTTGGGTTGTGAATGTCCTGCCCCGGAATATTGTTTCACGGTGGAATATAATGAGGAATATGGGGTTGATATTGATATCGAGTTTGTTGAAGCGGTGGCTGAACGCAAGGAAGATTCGGAACTGATTAAATTCAAGGAACTTCCGGAAGTACCGGTTGCGCTCTGTGTCAACCATTACGGTGCTTATGAGCATATGCCCGAAACTTTCGCCGAGCTTTTTGCGTATGCCGAGGCAAATGGATACGAGGTCATTGACCGTCCCCGGTTTTGCCATATTGACGGCATTTGGAACAAAGAAACGGTGGATGAATGGATGACGGAAATTCAGTTGCCCATCAAACTTTCTTAATCAGCCTTTGATTTTTGCGGAAAGCTTTCAACCGTGAGAATACCTAAAATAGGGATAGGTAGTCAACTTATTTTCTGCGAACTTTGCAGACTGAAAAAGAATTGAAATGAGAAGCCTGCATATTCTGTTTATATTGGTAGTTGTCACTTGGCTCGGTTTTCCGCTGAGAGCGCAAGAAGCTATTTCTATCGGGACTCGCCACACTTTGTTTTCGCATGTCTTGAATGAGGCTAGAGAATATTGGGTGTATGTACCTGCAACCCGCCCGGGTGAAAAAGAGGAAAGTTATCCGGTTCTTTATTTGCTGGACGGTGATTCTTTTCATTCGGTGGTAGGTTTTACTCGCTTGTTTTCCACCTCCAAAGTTTCTTCCTTACCGCCCTGTATCGTTGTGGCTGTCCTGAATACAAACAGAACCAGAGACTTTACGCCAACCTGTTCCGCTGCCCGGCGTGACGGAACTGTCCGTCCGGGCGATAAACCGGAAGGGGTGGGGCAGGACAATTTTGCCGTTTTCTGACGGAGGAGCTACGCCCGCAGTGGAACAAGACTTGCCGGTGAATGGACAACACTTGTTGGCCGGACATTCTTATGCCGGGTTGTTCACGCTGCATGTTTTGCTGAATTATCCCGGTACATTTGATACATACATCGCCATAGACCCCAGTTTATAGTGGGATAAAGGATGTTTTCAGAAACAGGTAGAACGGCAGGTAGATAAGGTTGACTTTTCAGGAAAACAACTGTATGTTGCGTTTGCCACTCAGCCGCGTCCTGATAGGAAGCTGAGCCACTTTTCCCTGACAGATGATTTTATAGGAGTGCAGTTCCTCGTATGGAGAAGCGGCATTTGCGGGTGGTATCAAAAAGTTCCCGGAAGAGACGCATGGAACGGTTGCTCTTCCGGGATTTTATGACGGACTGAAAACGTTGTTCTTCCGTTCTGCGGTTGGAATTTCTCTGCCGAACAAACCTCTCTGAAAAAAACTCTATTTTTCAGTAAGCTGAATGATATGCACCATTGTACTAAGGGGACTACCTATACCATGGTGAGGTCTGCCAAAATCCTGAAAGCGTCATAGCCTGAGTCGCCTTCCGGCAGGAAGCGCCGAGAAGCGCCATTTCCTTATAAATCAGTATTTTCAGCTCCGGAGAAGGTTGAGTGTCCTTCTCCGGACACACTGATTAAAACTGCAAAAGTGCAGCCGGGGCTTCGTTGACTCCGGGCAATTGGAATAGTAGTACAACCACTGTTGTACAATGAGCGCAGCACCATATGCCCTGCTACCGTACGGAAGTGCATAAAAACAGTTGCCTGGAGAAACCCTCTCCAAGCAACTGTTTTCAGTTTCTTGATACTTTATAATCTACATATTCTAAATCTTTCTTGTCATCAATCGTCAATGTCAATCACCCTCATTTTAGAGTCAAATGTAATTTCCCAACGATTAGACAACTTTATCTCATACTCATTGTCATCGTACTCAATCTGAAGAATTCTTGCATCCGGATAATTGGTCTTTACATAGTTACGTATCGCTTCCGGTACAATCTGTACAGGAACTTCACTTTGTCTGCATCGTACCTCTTTCCATTCCCCGATTTATCAAATTCTACCTTCTCCCCATTCGTGAACACCACATCATAGCTTTTATAAAACATTCCCGACTCCAATTTAGCCATTGCCACCTTATGGTCTTTAAAATAAGTCTTGATAAATGTCTGCGCCTTCGCCGGCAACTGGCTCACCTCTATCGGCTTATCATTATCCGCCATTACCATTGTGTGCACTGCAAACATACAAACCAACATCATAACTAATTTTTTCATACTTCTCTATTTTTAATAATTAATACTTTATTTGTTTTCTGTATTACAAAGATGGGAAGGAAATCTGGAAAGAATTGGGAAAAAACTCTATTTTGGAAATGAAAAAAAATCTATTTTTGAAAATGGGTGTTGCGGCTCTTCACCTATGAATTTTTGTTTGCAATGAATATTATTTAAAGACACAATAGACTATTATGGCTATGAAAATATTAAATCAGTTTATCGATGATTTTGTAGGTGTTTTCCAATATCGGTTTATGGATACCTTTCAATATTTTAAAGAAAGGAAGAAAAGTAAATATTTAGGAGATAGATTTGAGGAATGGGTTGTGAAGAACTCCAATATTAGTAAAGATGGTTATTCGGATCTATGTGATAAGAAAATATTTTGGCGGCTTTTAGATTGGAGAGGTGATAAATACATTGAGGGGTATAGGCCTCTGTCTTCATCATCTCCGGATTTGTTGATGGAGTGTGTTACCACAACGAGTACCATTCATGAAGTTGGAGATATTATAGCTGTAGAATGTAAATGGCGAAGTAAGATAGGTTTTTATCTCGATATAAAAGACATTGAAAAGTACGAGGGGTATATGAATTCCAATCTGTTGAACCGTCCGATAAAAAACTTGTTTTATGTTTTTGGCTTTGGATGGTGTGGTGACAGTCCGGAATCTGTTTATGTAGTTCCTGCCAGAGAATTGTATGATTATGATAAAGATACCTGTAGAATAACGTTCCCTATTAAAGAAACCGAGAAGGAGAAAATGGGTAGATTGGAGCGCTTTAAGAAGAAAGACAATAGATGTCTTCTGTATATCAAGTAATGGTATTACTTGGTTATATAAGCTCCAATCAACTGTTATATTGTTTGGGTCGCCGTCAATCTTTGTGGCGAAGGCTATTACTGGCATCTAATGCGGTTTGCAACCTTTCCCAGTCGTCACAAAGCGCCTGCATGGACGGAAACAATAAATCTGCTCCGGCATCCAGTAATACCTGCCTGTCCAGCGGACCGGTATTGACTGCCACAGTGAATATGCCGGCTGCTGTTCCGGCTTGTACTCCGATAGGTGCATTTTCTACAACTATAGCTTCGTTGGCTTGTACTCCGGCTTTTTCCAGTCCCATTAGATAAGGCTCAGGATGAGGCTTTCCGTATTTCACATCAAAGGCGGTCACCATGTGGTCGCGCTGAAACATACCAGGGAAGTTGTGGGCAAGGCGGTTCAGCAGGAGTGTTGGCCCGAACCGGTGACAAGTACCGGAATAAGTCCTGCCGCTTTTACCTTTGCAGCACTTCCCAAGCACCCGGCATACGTTCCGGTTCCGGGTGGGTACTGAATTCGGCGCTTTTCTCTGCATAGATGCTTTCTATCATCTCGGGAGTGGCATCCTTGCCATACTGGCGTTGATAAACGATGTTGATGGTGGAGGCTCCGGTACGTCCCTCGTGCATGTATGCCTCTTCACGGCTCAAGTGCAGGCCATGACGTTCCATTACTTTATGCCAGGCATCGGCATGGTAGGGCATGGAGTTGAATAACACACCGTCCATGTCAAAAAGAACGGCTTTCAGTTGGATGTAGGGGTGCCCGTGCTTTTCCAGATAACGGGCGATAGAGTTTTCGAACACTTGGTAGATTGGGGATTGAGAATTTAAAATGCGGGGTAGATAAATGAGAGTTGAGAATCGGGGAACGGTTCTCTTCGCACTTGTTGTGCAGCCATTTCTCAATTCTCAACTCTCAATTCTTAATTTATCAAAGTCTTGCCTGGATAGCTTTGGACTCTTCTTCGTAGCCGGGCTTGTTCAGCAATGCAAACATATTCTTCTTGTATGCTTCCACACCCGGTTGGTTGAACGGATTGACTCCCAAAATATAACCGCTGATACCGCAAGCTATTTCAAAGAAGTAGAGCAGACCTCCGATGCTTTCTTCATTCAGTGCAGGGATAACGATGCGCATGTTGGGTACGCCGCCGTCAACGTGGGCAAGCTGTGTGCCCAATTCAGCCATCTTGTTCACTTCGTCCACGTGCTTGCCTGCCAGGAAGTTCAGTCCGTCGAGGTTGGCTTCGTCCGAAGGTACTTGCAGGGAGTGCTGTGTCTTCTCCACGGAGATGACAGTTTCGTAGATGGTACGTTCGCCTTCCTGAATCCATTGTCCCATGGAGTGCAGGTCGGTGGAGAAATCTACGGCAGCAGGGAAGATACCCTTGTTTTCCTTACCTTCGGATTCACCATAAAGCTGCTTCCACCATTCGCTTACGTAGTGCAGTTTGGGATTGTAGTTTACGAGGATTTCAATTTTCTTACCGTTCTTGTAGAGCTCGTTACGCGTAGCTGCATAGATGGCAGCAGGATTTTCTGCAAACGGAACATCTTTTCCACAAGCCTTTTCCATGGCAACTGCACCTGCAACCAGTTTCTCAATGTCGAAACCTGCTATTGCGATGGGCAGCAAGCCTACCGGAGTCAGTACGGAGAAACGTCCGCCCACGTTATCGGGGATGATGAAGGATTTGTAGCCTTCGTTGTCGGCCGTTACGCGGGCAGCGCCCTTTTTGGCATCGGTGATGGCAACGATAACCTTCTTTGCCATATCCTTGCCGCGTTGGTCTTCGCATTGCTTTTCAACAGACGGAACGCCAAGGCCGTTTCAGTGGTAGTACCGGATTTGGAGATGTTGATAACACCGAATTTCTTGTCTTTCAAGTATTCGGTGAGTTCATATAGATAATCTTCACCGATATTGTGTCCTGCATACAGAATGACCGGAGCCGTTTTCTTGTCTTGCAACCAAGTGAAGCTGTTTGACAAAGCCTCTATCACCGCACGTGCACCGAGGTAACTTCCGCCAATACCGGCAACTACTACTACCTCGCAGTTGTCACGCAACGTCTGTGCGGTAGTCTTTAGGTCGGCCAGGTGCTCTTTAGTGATGGAAGAGGGGAGGTGCAGCCAGCCTAAGAAGTCGTTGCCCTTACCGGTACCATTCTCTAATGCTTCCTGTGCAGCCTTTACTTGGGCTTCATAGGCGAAAACGTTTTCTTTGGAGATGAATCCAAGAGTCTTTTCAATGTTCAAACTAATCATAATATTCTAGGTTTTAAATTCAGTATTTCGTTTTATCTTTTTTCGCGCTTACCGGAATGAATCGGTAAGCAGCTTGATTTCAATCGTCGGCGAGATACGCTCATACAGAATGTTGTATACTGCATCTACAATAGGCATGTTGACATGATAATGCTTGTTGATTTCCTTGATACATTTTGTACCGTAATATCCTTCAGCAATCATTTCCATCTCAATCTGCGCGCTTTTCACGGAGTATCCCTTGCCAATCATCGTACCGAATGTGCGGTTGCGGCTGAAATTGGAATATCCCGTCACCAGCAGGTCACCTAAATAAACGGAATCACTTACGTTTCTGTTCAGCGGATGTACCGTTTGCAGGAATCTGTTCATTTCCTGTATGGCATTGGACATGAGCACAGCCTGAAAGTTGTCGCCATATTTCAGACCGCTGCAGATACCGGCTGCAATGGCATATACATTCTTCAGCACCGAACTGTATTCAATGCCGGCAACGTCATTACTGACAGAGGTCTTGATGAATGAACTGGCCAGTTTGCGGGCAATGGTGCAAGCCTTGTCGGTGTCGGGACAAGCAATGGTCAAATAAGAAAGGCGTTCCAGAGCCACTTCTTCCGCATGGCAGGGACCTGCCAATACAGCAATATTCTCAGCTGGGACGCCATATTCCTTAGTGAAATATTCCGAGACAATCAAGTTGTCATCGGGCACAATACCTTTAATGGCAGTGATGATGAATTTATCCTTAATCTTAGTCTTCAGTTTCTTCAAGTGAACCTTCAGATAAGGGGAAGGTGTAACGAAGATGAGCGTATCAGATTCTTTCACGACATCATTGATGTTGGAGTTGAAGTTGATACGCTTGGTATCAAACTTGACGCCCGTCAAGTAGGCAGGGTTATGACCAAGCCGTTTGAAGTCGGCAATACGGTCATCGCGTCGCATGTACCAATTTATAGACTCCGCTTGGGCCAGAACCATTTTTGCAATGGCAGTTGCCCAACTTCCTCCGCCCATGATGGCTATCTTACCGGGTAGTTTCATATCGAAATTAATAATTAAAAATTAAAAATTAAAAGAGGGAAAGGAGTACCTTCCTCCTCCTCTTATCTTTAATCTTGCCTATTTAATTTTTAATTTTAATTCTTAATTCTTCCGACCCAGTCAGCAACTTCGTTTACGGTCGGGTTTGCCAGTTCCAATTTATATTTCTTGTTGATACCGCAGATGTCCATGTGGAGTTTTTGCGGATTCACATCTTTCATGTCACTCACCAGGTTGTAGCCGGCTTTCTGGATTACAGCCACCCAGTCTTCGGGGATGCCCAGCTCTGTGTATCGTGCAGGAGCATCTTTGGGGATAACCTTTTCCGGACGCATCTGCGGGAAGAAAAGCACTTCTTGGATAAAGGATTCGCCCGTCATTAACATGGTCAGACGGTCGATGCCGATACCGATGCCCGATGTGGGAGGCATACCGTATTGCAATGCTTTCAGGAAGTCCTGGTCGATGAACATCGCTTCGTCGTCTCCCTTTTCGCTCAAGCGGAGTTGGTCTTTGAAGCGTTCTTCCTGGTCTATCGGGTCGTTCAGCTCGCTGTAAGCGTTGGCAAGTTCCTTGCCGTTCACCATCAGCTCGAAGCGTTCGGTCAGTCCCGGCTTGCTGCGGTGCATCTTGGTCAGCGGGCTCATCTCTACGGGATAATCGGTGATGAAAGTGGGCTGTATGAAAGTACCTTCGCAGAATTCGCCGAAGATTTCATCAATCAGCTTACCCTTGCCCATGGTGTCGTCAATCTCCATATTCAGTTCCTTGCACACCTGGCGGATTTCGTCCTCGCTCTTTCCTTCGAGGTCGTATCCGGTCTTTTCCTTGATGGCTTCCAGGATGGGCAGACGGCGGTAGGGAGCTTTGAAGCTGATGGTCTTGCCGTCTATCTCGGTTTCTGTACAGCCGTTTACGGCGATACAGATGCGTTCCAGCAATTTCTCCGTAAAGCTCATCATCCAGTTGTAGTCCTTGTACTGCACGTACAGCTCCATACAAGTGAATTCCGGGTTATGGTTCTTGTCCATACCCTCGTTACGGAAGTTCTTGCCTATTTCATATACACCTTCGAATCCGCCCACAATCAGTCGCTTCAAGTAAAGCTCGGTGGCGATACGCAGGTAGAGGTCCATATCCAGAGAGTTATGGTGGGTGATGAACGGACGGGCGCTTGCTCCACCGGGGATGGATTGAAGAATCGGCGTCTCCACTTCCGTGTAGCCGGCTTCATCCAGCACGGCACGCATGGTCTTGATGACGGTGGCACGCTTCAGGAATTTTTCTTTCACGCCGTCGTTTACGATAAGGTCTACATAACGCTGACGGTAGCGCAGTTCGGGGTCCTCGAAAGAGTCGTAAGCCACACCATCCTTATATTTCACGATAGGCAGGGGCTTGATGCTCTTTGCAAGTACGGTCAGCTTCTTGGCATGGATGCTGATTTCGCCCATCTGGGTACGGAATACGAATCCTTCGATACCGATGAAGTCGCCTAAATCGAGCAAACGTTTGAACACGGTGTTGTACATCTCCTTGTCCTCGTCCGGGCAGATGTCATCGCGGGTGATATATACCTGGATGCGTCCTTTGGAGTCCTGCAATTCGATGAAAGATGCTTTACCCATGATACGGCGGCTCATGATACGTCCGGCAACGGACACTTGGCGAGGCTCTGCATCGTCGTTGAATTCAGCTTTAATATCGGTAGAGAAAGCATTTGTTACATACTCTGCTGCGGGATAAGGCTCAATGCCCATCGCGCGAAGTTCATTCATGCTGTTGCGACGAATGATTTCTTGTTCACTTAGTTCTAATACGTTCATTTCGCTATATTTCACTCAATTTGGGTACAAAAGTACGAAACATTTTTCAGATAGCGAACCTTTTTCCTTGAAATATAGGGAACGGGGAGTGACATTAATCCTCTCCTTCGGTATCTACCCATTCGATATGCGGGGAGAGGAGGGTGCGTTCCGTCACTTGTCCGCATTGCCCGCGGTAGTATTCGGGGATGAAGCGTATCTGCACCGCAGTGATTTGCGCCGGACTCACTTCTTCTGGGGTGTCTACCCCGGTGCCTTCCGAACGGCAGGTGTAGTAGAACGTCCCGATGCCCTTTAGCTTTACGGAGTGTCCCGAGCTCATCAGCTTGCCCAGCACTTCACCAAGGTTCATTAATACTGCATAAGTATCTCCCGGGGTTACCGTAGACATTTCCGACAATAATCGGGCTATTTCATCCGTTGTATAGGGATGTCCTTTGGTGACGGCTTTTGGGTGCCATTTGTCGTCGCCTTTCTGTTTTACTTTCTTATAGAATGCCATGGGGGCTTGTTGTTATTATGTGTCCGGCTCAACCGGTAGGTCAGGCATGGTTCATACGGTATGAATGTGCCAATCATACGGTATGATTATATCAATCATACGGTATGATTATGGTAATCATATCTTATGATTTATCATTGAATCGCAAAGATAGCATAAATCATCCGCATAGTGTGCAGGTTTAAGGTGTTTTTTCTGCTGTTCTGTTTTAAAAAAAGAGTACCTTTGCACCCGCTAAAAAGAAATAGGTATATAATATGGCAGGACAAAAGACTCCCTCGGCGTTGGGGACGGAAAGTATAGGTAAACTCTTGATGCAATATGCCGTTCCGGCAATCATCGCAATGACGGCATCCTCTTTATATAATATGGTAGACAGTATCTTCATCGGTCACGGCGTTGGGACGATGGCTATTTCGGGATTGGCGTTGACTTTCCCGTTGATGAATCTGGCTGCGGCGTTCGGCTCGCTGGTGGGTGTGGGAGCCTCTACACTGATTTCCGTCAAGCTGGGGCAGAGGGATTATGACACGGCACAGCGTGTGCTGGGCAATGTCTTTGTGCTGAACATGGTGCTGGGAGTGGCCTTTACCATCATTGTCATGCTCTTTCTCGACCCGATTCTCTATTTCTTCGGAGGCAGTGACCAGACGGTGGGCTACGCCAGGGATTATATGCAGATTATCCTTTTGGGAAATGCCGTTACGCACCTCTATCTGGGGCTGAATGCAGTGCTACGCTCTTCAGGGCATCCGCAGAAGGCGATGTATGCCACCATAGCCACGGTGGTTATCAATACCATACTCGACCCGGTGTTTATCTATGGTTTCGGCTGGGGCATACGTGGCGCTGCCGTCGCTACCATTGTGGCGCAAGTCATCTCTTTGACGTGGCAGTTCAAGCTTTTCAGCAATAAGGACGAGCTGTTGCATTTCCACCGGGGGATATTCCGTCTGAAACGTAAGATTGTATTCGATTCGCTTGCTATCGGCATGTCTCCTTTCCTGATGAACCTGGCAGCCTGCTTCATCGTTATCATTATCAATCAGGGGTTGAAGAAGTATGGCGGCGACTTGGCTATCGGGGCTTTCGGCATCGTGAACCGTCTGGTTTTCATTGTAGTGATGATTGTGATGGGGCTGAATCAGGGAATGCAGCCTATTGCCGGATATAACTTTGGGGCGAAGCTGTACGGACGGGTGAACAAGGTGCTGAGACTGACGATAATCTATGCCACGGCAGTGACCACTTTCGGCTTTCTGGTCGGTATGCTGGTGCCGGACCTGGTGGTGGGCATCTTTACATCGGATGCGGAACTGACAGAGCTTTCGGTCACGGGACTGCGTATTACGGTAATGTTCTTCCCGATTATTGGTTTCCAGATGGTGACTTCCAACTTTTTCCAGAGCATAGGCATGGCAGGCAAAGCGATATTCCTTTCCCTCACCCGGCAGATGCTGATCCTGCTTCCTTGCCTGCTTGTCCTGCCGCAGTTTTTCGGAGTGGCAGGAGTGTGGTACAGCATGCCGGTATCCGATTTGCTTGCAAGTTTGATAGCATTGGTGATGTTGGTTTGTCAATTCCGCAAATTCAGAACCTCTCCCTTGTAGGGATGGGTCGGGGGAGAGGCTTTGAATTTTTCTTCCTACTTTCTGCAGATATTCCGTAAGAATATTTATATTTGCTATCTGCAAACCAATAGATGAACAAGCGTATGGGCAATAATTTTATAATCAATATAGGCCGTCAACTGGGCAGTGGCGGACGGGAGATAGGCGAGAAACTGGCTGCCCGTCTGGGTATTGACTTTTATGATAAGGAACTGATTAGGTTGGCTTCTGAAGAGAGTGGACTGTGTTGTGAGTTTTTTGAGAAAGCTGATGAGAAAGCTTCACAAGGTATTATTGGAGGGCTCTTCGGCATGCGTTTCCCTTTTGTCAGTGACGGGGCTATCCCAGCCACGAATTGCTTGAGTAATGATGCTCTGTTCAAAGTGCAGAGTGACGTGATACGCAGATTGGCGGAGGAGAAGTCCTGCTTGTTTGTGGGGCGTTGTGCCGATTACATCCTGCGAGAACATCCACGCTGTGTCAATGTCTTCATTTCCTGCTCCAATGAGGAGCGCATCAAGCGTATTTGCCGAATGTATTCCATTACTGAGCGTGAAGCGGAGGAGATGATGAACAAAGCGGACAAGAAGCGTGCCGAATACTATAACTACTACAGCTACAAAAAATGGGGAGCTGCCGAAACATACCACTTGTGTATCGATTCTTCCGTATTGGGTATTGAAGCTACGGTGGACTTTATAGAAGAGTTCGTCAAGAAGAAGCTGAACTTTAAGAATTAAAATTAAAGGCTGCGCAATGTTGGTTTAACCCAACTACGCAGCCTTTAATTTTAATTCCTTAATTCCTCCTACATCATTGTCAGTAATATCATCTGTCCCGCCAGAATACGCAGGAACATTGTCAATGGATATACCGTGGAGTAACCTACTGCCGGAGCATCATTGCCTGATGTCTGATTGGCGTATGCCAATGCGGGAGGGTCTGTGTTGCTACCTGCTATCAAACCCATCAGGGTGAAGTAGTTCACTTTGCAGTAGAAACGGGCTATCATACCGATTATCAACAAGGGATAACAGTTATCAGGAATCCATAGCCTACATACAGTAATCCGCTACCTTCTACTACTGTTTGTACAAAATGCTCACCAGCTTCTATACCGACACTGGCAAGGAAGAGCACGATACCGATTTCACGCAACATCAAGTTGGCACTCATGGTGGTGTACGTCACAAGATGCATTTTGTGACCGAAACGTCCGATGAGGATGGCAACTACCAGCGGACCACCAGCAAGACCTAACTTAACCGGTGTCGGCATACCGGGAATGCAATAGGGAGGCTTCCCAGCAGGATTCCCAAAAGATTCCCACAAAAATAGTTACGATATTCGGAGTGTCCAAACGTTTCAACTGATTACCCAATACGCCGGCTACACGTTCTACGGCATCCTGCTGGCCTACCACCATTACACGGTCACCTACCTGAAGTACCAGATTGGGATCGGCAAACAAGTCCATACCCGAACGGTTGATACGGGTTACATTTACACCGTACATGCTGCGGAAGTGGAGGCTTCCCAGTTTCTTGCCATTGATTTCAGATTTAGTGACGAGGATACGGCGGGAAACCATCGGAGTGTCCTGTTTTTCCCAGTCTACGTGTATTTCTTTTCCGATAAAGGCGGTTACCGCTTCGGCATCTTCTTCGGAACATACGATGAAGAGCTGGTCTCCTACGTGGAATATTGTTTCATGATTGGGGATACTGACGTGCCCCTCGTGGCGTATGCGCGAACATACAAACGGGCGTCCCAGAAAATCCTTTATCTGGAGCAGGGTCTTTCCGGAAATTGATTCATTGCGTACCTCGAGGTGAAGCATGTGCGGCTGATGCTTTACATCTGCTTCCTGCGTATTGAGTTCCTGTTCCTCCTTCTTGAGGTTCACCCGGCAAATATAGCGGATGGCTATGATGGAACCTATGATACCTACCACACCAAGCGGATAGGCGCAGGCATATCCCAATGCAATGGGGTCTCCCGTATAGTTTATCTGGTTCAGGGCTTCTTGTGCGGCACCCAGACCCGGAGTATTGGTTACGGCACCATAGAGAATACCTACTATCATTGGCAGGTCTATCCCTCCGTCAATGAAGTAGATGCTCAATGCTACTGCGATATTCAGCAACACGATACCGACAGCAAGCATGTTCAGCCGCATACCCCCTTTCTTAAAGGAAGAAAAAGGAGGGCCCGACTTGCAGACCGATACAGAATACAAATAAAATCAAACCGAATTCGCGGATAAAATGCAAAATGTGTGTTTCGCCCGTGAAGCCAAAATGGCCCATCAGGATACCGGCAAAGAGGACGAATGTAACCCCAACGATACCCCGAAAATCTTAATCTTACCCAGCAATACGCCCACAGATATTACGAATGCATACAAACAAACGATGTGAGCGACAGATGAAGAGTCCCATAGCAAGCTTTCTAACCAATTCATAGTACCTATTAATATGTCGTTTTTAAAATTTCGCGCAAAAATACTTAATAAAAGGAGGTGGCAAAGGCTTTGTGGTACTTTTGCTATATCAACTTTGCAAAAGTAGAGTATGCTTCCGGTGAATACGCTGAATCCGTATGGGCACGGAGTCATCTGTTAGTGCAATTTTCTAAAAAAGATTTTGTTCTAAGTATTTCCTTATATTTGCAAGTCTCTTGATGACAAAATGAATAGTATTCATCTATTTAAATTTTAAATAAACTATGGCAGACAGTAAAGAAAAAACTCTTCTCCGACTTTTCTCCCGTTTCCACTGAGCAGTGGATGGAGAAAGTTACCGCAGACCTGAAAGGGCGGATTTCGAGAAGAAGCTCGTTTGGAGGACAAACGAAGGATTTAAGGTGAAACCTTTCTACCGTATGGAGGACTTGAAGGTTTGAAGACAACAGATGCTCTTCCCGGCGAGTTTCCTTATCTCAGAGGTACCAAGAAAGACAACAATGAATGGCTTGTTCGTCAGGAAATCAAAGTGGAATGCCCCAAAGAGGCCAATGCCAAGGCGTTGGACATCTTGAATAAAGGTGTAGATTCACTCTTCCATGTAAAGGCCAAGGAATTGAACGCAGAGTATATTGAAACTTTGTTGAAAGATATCTGCGCGGAATGTGTCGAGTTGAATTTCTATCTGCCAGGGGCATGTGGTGGAACTTGCAGAACTTCTTGTCGCTTATTTCCAGAAGAAGGATTATGACTTGACGAAATTGCAAGGCTCCATCAACTATGACTACTTCAACAAGATGCTGGCCAAAGGTAAAGAAAAGGTGATATGGTGGCAGCCAAGGCGCTGCTCGAGGCTACCGCTTCCCTTCCGAAATACCGTGTATTGAATGTGAACGCGTTGACATTAAACAATGCGGGTTCTTATATTTTCCAGGAGCTGGGTTATGCTTTGGCTTGGGGTAATGAATATATGAATCAATTGGTTGATGCCGGTCTGCCGGCTGCAATGGTAGCCAAGAAGATTAAGTTCAATTTCGGTATCAGTTCCAACTACTTCCTTGAAATAGCTAAATTCCGTGCTGCACGTATGCTGTGGGCTAATATTGTGGCTTCTTACAGTCCCGAGTGTCTGCGCGACTGCGACAACAAGGGTAAGGATAACGAATGCCGCTGTGCAGCCAAGATGAAGATTCATGCGGAAACTTCTTCATTCAACCTGACTTTGTTTGATGCACACGTAAACTTGTTGCGTACGCAGACTGAGGCGATGAGTGCCGCCCTTGCTGGTGTTGACTCAATGACGGTTACTCCGTTCGACAAGACTTATGATGCTCCTAACGAATTCTCTGAGCGTATGGCGCGTAACCAACAATTGCTGTTGAAAGAAGAATCGCACTTCGATAAGGTTATAGACCCGGCTGCAGGTTCTTACTATATTGAGAACTGACCGTCTCTATTGCCAAGCAGGCTGGGACCTCTTCCTCGCTGTAGAAGAAGACGGTGGTTTCTATGCTTCCGTGAAAGCCGGAAAAGTGCAGGCTGCCGTAAACGAGAGCAACAAGGCACGTCATGCTGCAGTCGCCGTAAGGAAGTGTTGCTGGGTACCAACCAGTTCCCCAACTTTAATGAAAAGGCGGGAGATAAGAAACCGGTTGAGGCTACTTGCTGTTGCGGCGGCGGACATACGTGCGAAAAGATGTTCCGACACTGAACTTTGACCGTGCTGCCAGTGAATTTGAAGCGTTGCGTCTCGAAACAGAGGCTTCCGGCAAACGTCCGAAAGCGTTTATGCTGACTATCGGTAATTTGGCCATGCGCCAAGCACGTGCACAGTACTCTTGCAATTTCTTGGCTTGTGCCGGATATGAAGTTGTAGACAACCTCGGTTTCTCCACTGTAGAAGAAGGTATAGAGGCTGCAATGGCTGCCAAGGCCGACATCGTGGTATTGTGTTCAAGTGATGATGAATATGCAGAATATGCTGTTCCCGCCTTCAAGGCTCTGAATGGTCGTGCCATGTTTATCGTAGCCGGTGCTCCTGCTTGCATGGACGACCTGAAGGCTGCCGGTATCGAGAACTTTATCCATGTCCGTGTCAATGTATTAGAGACATTAAAAGAATTCAACGCCAAACTTTTGAAGTAAGCAACTTCAATCGTAAATCATAAATCGTCAAATCGTAAATAACATGATGCGAAAAGATTTTAAAAACTTAGATATATATGCCGCTTTTCAACCCGTCAATGGTGCTGAGTGGCAAAAGGCTAACGGCATCCATGCTGATTGGAAAACGCCGGAACACATTGAGGTGAAGCCTGTTTATACAAAAGAAGACCTTGAGGGAATGGAACATTTGGGTTATGCTGCCGGACTTCCTCCTTATTTGCGTGGTCCGTACTCTGTAATGTATACATTGCGTCCCTGGACTATCCGTCAGTATGCAGGTTTTTCTACAGCGGAAGAGTCAAATGCCTTTTACCGTCGTAATTTGGCTTCCGGACAGAAAGGTCTGTCCGTAGCTTTCGACTTGGCCACTCACCGTGGCTACGACCCCGACCACGAACGTGTAGTGGGTGACGTAGGTAAGGCAGGTGTGTCTATCTGTTCCTTGGAGAATATGAAGGTGCTGTTCGATGGAATTCCTTTGAACAAGATGTCCGTCTCCATGACCATGAACGGTGCCGTACTTCCTGTTATGGCATTCTACATCAACGCAGGTCTGGAGCAGGGTGCCAAGTTAGAAGAAATGGCTGGTACTATCCAGAACGATATCTTGAAGGAATTCATGGTGCGTAATACCTATATCTACCCGCCTGCATTCTCTATGAAGATTATCTCTGATATCTTTGAATATACTTCCCAGAAAATGCCTAAGTTTAATTCTATCTCCATCTCCGGCTACCACATGCAGGAAGCGGGTGCTACGGCAGACATCGAGTTGGCTTACACCCTGGCAGACGGTTTGGAATATCTGCGTGCCGGAACGGCTGCGGGTATTGACATCGATGCTTTCGCACCGCGTCTCTCTTTCTTCTGGGCCATCGGAACGAACCACTTTATGGAAATTGCCAAAATGCGTGCCGCACGTATGTTGTGGGCAAAGATTGTGAAGCAGTTCAATCCTAAGAATCCGAAGTCGCTGGCTTTGCGTACGCACTCCCAGACTTCCGGCTGGTCGCTGACAGAGCAAGACCCGTTCAACAATGTGGGCCGTACTTGTATCGAGGCGATGGCTGCTGCATTGGGACATACCCAGTCACTGCATACCAATGCTCTTGACGAGGCTATTGCCTTGCCGACGGATTTCTCTGCACGTATTGCACGTAATACGCAGATTTATATTCAGGAAGAAACTTACATTTGCAAGAATGTAGACCCATGGGGTGGCTCTTATTATGTGGAAAGTTTGACTAATGAGTTGGCTCACAAGGCTTGGGAATTGATTCAGGAAGTAGAGAAGCTGGGCGGTATGGCAAAAGCCATCGAAACCGGTATCCCCAAGATGCGTATCGAAGAGGCTGCTGCGCGTACACAAGCCCGTATCGATAGCGGTTCGCAGACCATTGTCGGTGTGAACAAGTATCGTCTGGAGAAAGAAGCTCCGATTGATATTCTTGAAATCGACAATACGGCTGTTCGTCAGGAACAGATTGAGAACCTGAAGCGTCTGAAGGAAGGACGTAACCAGGCAGAAGTGGACAAGGCATTGGAGGCTATTACTGAATGTGTAAAGACCGGTAAGGGCAACTTACTGGAACTGGCAGTGGAGGCAGCCCGTGTCCGTGCCACTTTGGGGGAAATCTCTTATGCTTGCGAAAAGATTGTAGGACGTTATAAAGCAGTAATTAGAACTATATCAGGCGTGTATTCATCAGAAAGTAAGAATGACAGCGACTTCCACCGTGCTTGTGAATTGGCAGAGAAGTTTGCGAAGAAAGAGGGACGTCAGCCTCGTATCATGGTAGCCAAGATGGGCCAGGACGGTCACGACCGCGGTGCCAAGGTTGTTGCAACCGGATATGCCGACTGTGGCTTCGACGTGGATATGGGACCCTTGTTCCAGACACCGGCCGAGGCTGCCCGCGAAGCGGTTGAGAACGACGTTCATGTAGTGGGGGTTTCTTCATTGGCTGCCGGACACAAGACATTGGTTCCGCAGATTATCGAAGAGCTCAAGAAGTTGGGACGTGAGGATATCGTAGTGATTGCCGGTGGTGTAATTCCCGCACAAGACTATGACTTCCTTTACAAGGCAGGTGTAGCTGCCATCTTTGGCCCCGGTACTCCGGTTGCCAAGGCTGCTTGCCAGATATTGGAAATCTTGTTGGATGAAGAATAATCCGACACGTTAAATGTTAAAAGAGGGACGGTATGTGTTTACATATCCGTCCCTTTTTCTTAATCTGTGTTATAGAACATACTTTTTTAGTTGGATAATTTGCAGATTTATCAGAAGTCCGTATCTTTGCAATGTGTTTTTCATAGTATTAGATTTAAGGTTAACAAAGGTTGGAGTACAGCGGTACTCCTTTTTTTATGTCCGTACGTCAGCTTTGGGGGAGAAAAATCACCTGGTCTATGTTATCGTTTCTTGCTTATAGTTTCGTTCTTGCCCCCTTTTTATTACCTTTGTCCCGCTAAAAGAATAACGAATGATAGTTTGTATTGCCGAAAAGCCCTCTGTGGCGCGTGACATAGCCGATGTATTGGGAGCGAAAGAAAAGAAGGACGGATACATCGAAGGAAACGGATACCAGGTGACCTGGACATTCGGCCATCTTTGTACGCTGAAGGAGCCGCATGAATATACCCCTAATTGGAAGTCATGGAGCTTGGGAAGCCTCCCCATGATACCTCCCCGTTTCGGTATTAAGCTGATTAGTAATCCCACATACGAGCGCCAGTTCCATACGATAGAGAACCTCATGCAACATGCCGATATGATTATAAACTGTGGTGATGCCGGGCAGGAAGGAGAATTGATACAGCGCTGGGTGATGCAGAAAGCCGGGGCACGTTGCCCGGTGAAACGTCTTTGGATATCTTCATTGACAGAGGAAGCCATCCGTGAGGGCTTTGCCAAGCTGCGCGATGCGTCGGATTTCCAGCCTTTGTACGAAGCAGGCTTGTCGCGTGCCATTGGCGACTGGCTGCTCGGGATGAATGCCACCCGCCTCTACACCATGAAGTATGGGCAGAACCGGCAGGTACTTTCTATCGGCCGTGTGCAGACGCCGACACTGGCGCTGATTGTAAACCGTCAGTTGGAAATACAGAATTTTGTTCCCAAGCAATACTGGGAGCTGAAGACCGTCTATCGAGATACCACTTTCTCCGCCATCCTCCGGAAAAGTGAGGAGGAACTGGTATTGGAAGCCGAGAAGCAGAAAGAGGCTATAGCTGCCGGGAAGAAACCTAAAAAAGAAGAAGAGAATCGGGGTATCGACCCCATTACCGACCGCGAACGTGGGCTTGCTTTATTGACCAGATTAAGAATTCTCCTTTACCGTGACGGATGTCACCAAGAAAGAGGGGAGGGAGGCGCCACTCCGCTTGTTTGACTTGACTTCTTTACAAGTGGAATGTAACAAGAAGTTTGCCTATTCCGCTGATGAGACGCTGAAAATCATCCAGTCTTTGTATGAGAAGAAAGTGGCTACCTATCCACGTGTAGACACTACCTATTTGAGTGATGACATCTATCCCAAATGCCCCGGCATCTTGAAAGGTCTGCGTGATTACGAGACATTTACAGCCCCTTTGACAGGAACTGCATTGTTGAAGTCCAAAAAGGTTTTCGATAACTCGAAGGTAACAGACCACCACGCCATTATTCCTACCGGCCAGCATCCGCAGAATCTGACGGATATGGAGCGTCGCGTATTCGATTTGATAGCACGCCGTTTCATTGCTGTATTCTATCCCGATTGTAAGTTTGCCACTACCACCGTATTGGGCGAGGTAGAGAGCATAGAGTTCAAGGCCACCGGCAAGCAGATTCTGGAACCGGGTTGGCGTGTTATCTTCGGCACCCCTCGGCACAATCGCAGGAGGAGAAAGAGGAGAAGGGAGAAGAGGAGAATGTGCTTCCGGCTTTTGTGAAAGGAGAAAGCGGACCGCACGTCCCCGATTTGTATGAGAAGTGGACGCAGCCGCCCCGGCCTTATACGGAAGCCACCCTGCTGCGTGCTATGGAAACGGCGGGCAAGCTGGTGGATAACGACGAACTGCGTGATGCGCTGAAGGAAAACGGTATCGGTCGTCCATCTACCCGTGCAGCCATCATCGAGACGCTGTTCAAGCGAAACTATATCCGCAAGGAAAAGAAGAATCTGATAGCCACCCCTACCGGTGTGGAGCTGATACAGATTATCCATGAGGAGCTGTTGAAGTCGGCGGAACTGACCGGTATCTGGGAGAAAAAGCTACGTGAGATAGAAAGGCGGACATATAATGCCGGACAATTCTTGGAAGAATTGAAGCAGATGGTATCGGAAGTCGTGATGAGTGTACTTTCTGATAACAGCAACCGCCACATCACCATCCAAGCGCCTGCTCCCGAAAAGGGCAGTAAGGCTTCTGCCAAGACAGAGGCTGCCGATAAGCCGAAAAAGGAGCCGAAGAAAAGAACACCGAGAGAGTCTGCCGCCGCAGGTAAAAAGACGGAGCAGGCTTCGGGCGCTGTGGCAGCTTCAAGTACGGAGGCTTCCGTACAAGCTGACGATTTCGTCGGTCAGCCTTGTCCGCTTTGCGGAAAAGGTACCGTTATCAAGGGGAAAACGGCTTACGGTTGTTCCGAATGGAAATCCGGATGCACATTCCGTAAGCCGTTTGAATAAGGGTAATCACATTAAATAATTCTCTCCGCCATGTATTTCCAGAGGGGAGCAGCCATCAGCGCCTGGCGGATGCTTCCTTGCTGCAGCAATTCCTTGACCTCCTGCAAGGAAAGCAGGTGTACGGTCAGGTTTTCCGTATCTTCCAACTGTTGCTCGGAGATTTTCTCCACGTCCGTAGTCAGGAAACAGTAGGTAATGTTGGTGTGGGTACTTGGATTGGGAGAGATTTGCATGAACTCTTTCCATACTCCGTTTCCATAGCCGGTTTCTTCCAAAAGTTCCCGTTGTGCGGAAACCATCGGAGAGCCGTCCTCTTCTTCGCATACCCCTGCACAGAGCTCATAGGACGTTTCTTGTATGCCATGCCGGTATTGGCGGATAAAGACAAATTGTCCATCACGGGTGATGGCAATGGTATTCACCCAGTTTGGATATTCCAATATATAATAGGAGGGGATGTGGTTGCCGTTGGGTAGCACTACATGGTCCTTACGCACAGTGAGCCACGGAGCCCGATGCAGGTATTCGCTGGATAAGACGGTCCAGGTGTCTTTTGATTTTTCCATAATGGTAAAATTGACTATATTTTAAACAGCATCCCTCCGATATTATCTGTCGTGGCTCCCGTCACCGAGGCGAGGCATCCGGGTGTGTCCACCATATAGAGGGCACCCAGGAAAGCAAAGATTAGGGCTTCCTTGTATTCTATGATTTGCCGGCTGGGAATCACGATTTCACACGGACACAAGGCGTCGATACGTTCTATGAGGAACTTGTTGAATGCACCTCCACCGGTAATCAGCAGTTTTCCGTTACCATCGGGCAAGGGGCGGGCGGTGATGATGCGTGATATTTGCCAGGCGGCATGCTCGTAAAAGGTACGTAGCATATTCTCCATACTCAAGCCATAACGCTCGAGCATGGGATATACCAGCGTTTCCACCCACTCCCGTCCCAATGACTTCGGTCCGGACTGATGGTAGAAATCCATTCCGTTCAGTTCGTCCAGCAGTTCTTGGCAGATGTTGCCTTGCCGTGCTATCTCGCCGTCACGGTCAAATTCCAATCCTATTTGCCGGCAGTAATGGTTGATGACGTAATTCACCGGACTGATGTCAAAAGCGATGCGCCGCCCGTCCTGCTCGAATGAGATGTTGGAGAAACCGCCGATATTCAAACAGAAGTCGTAGTCGGCAAAAAGCAACCGGTCGCCAATAGGTACGAGTGGAGCGCCCTGCCCACCCAGCATGATGTCCAGCCGCCGGAAATCCGAAACGGTAGGTATACGGGTTTCAGCGGCAATGGCGGCTCCGTCACCTATTTGGTACATGATTCTCTTTTGAGGCTCATGGAAGATGGTATGCCCGTGGGAGGCGATAATATCGGGGTGGACTCCAAATTCTTGCATGAACTCGTTGACACGTTCACCGAGAAACTTTCCATAGGAGCTGTGGAAAGTGATGAACTCCAAAGCACTCATTGTCTGTGCACCGGTACCCAATATCTGCTTCATGGCGTCGGGGTAGCTATAGCCTTTTGCACAGTCTATGTGGAAAGACCATTTTCCGGCTTGCTGCCGGAAAGTGCAACAACATACGTCCAGCCCGTCAAGGGAAGTGCCGGACATCAGGCCGATGGCTTGAATTTGGAAGTCTTTCATCCTGATTTTCTTGTTTTATTTATAATTGAGGTAGAATTCGACAACAGCTTCTATTCCTTTACGGAAGATGTCCAACGGTATATTCTCATTAGGTGAGTGGATGGCGTTGGATTCGAGCCCGAAGCCCATCAGAACGGTTTTGATGCCCAGTACTTGCTCGAAAGTGGAGATGATGGGGATACTTCCACCCCGACGCACTGCCAGCGGTTTCTTTCCAAAAGCTTTTTCAAAACCTTTTTCGGCGGCTTGGTAGGCGGGTAGGGTGATGGGACATACATATCCTTGGCCTCCATGCATCGGAGTGACTTTTACCTGTACTGAATCCGGCGCTATGTCCAGAATGTAGTCGGCAAAGAGCCGGGATATCTTGTGGTGGTCCTGGTGGGGAACCAACCGGCAGGATACCTTGGCGTATGCCTTGGATGGGAGCACGGTCTTGGACCCTTCACCCGTATATCCGCCCCAGATGCCGCATACGTCGAAAGACGGACGGCAACTGTTACGTTCCAGCGTACTGTAACCTTTCTCTCCGAAAAGTGCTTTTACATGGATAGCCTTTTTGTATTTCTCTTCGTCGAAAGGAATGCGGGCTATCATGTCGCGCTCGGCTTGGGGAACTTCTTCCACATCGTCATAGAAGCCCGGTACGGTGATACGTCCCTCTGCGTCCGTCACTTGGCTGATTATCTGGCAAAGTACATTGATGGGGTTGGCAACAGCACCGCCGAAGTGACCGCTGTGTAGGTCGCGGTTGGGGCCGGTCACTTCTATTTCCCAATAGGCTAGTCCGCGCAGTCCGGTGGTCAGTGAAGGCAGGTCTGCACCAAGCATGCTGGTGTCCGAAACCAGAATGACGTCTGCTTTCAGCAACTCTTTGTGCTCCTGGCAGAAGCTTTCTAAGCTGGGCGAACCGATTTCTTCTTCTCCTTCGAAGATGAATTTTACGTTGGTTTGCAGCAGTTCGTTGCGTACGAGGTATTCAAACGCTTTCACTTGTATGAAAGATTGCCCTTTGTCATCATCAGCACCACGTGCCCAGATATGTCCGTCGCGTATTTCCGGCTCAAAGGGGTCGCTTTTCCAAAGTTCGAGAGGTTCGGCTGGCATCACGTCGTAGTGGGCATATACCAATACGGTCTTGGCGTCCGGGTCTACGATTTTCTGTCCAAAAACAATCGGGTTACCTTTGGAGGGCATTACGAGGGCTTCATCCGCTCCGGCTTCGAGCAGCAACTGTGCCCAGCGTTCGGCGCAGGCAAGCATATCGTCGTGATGCTCGGGTTTGGCACTGATGCTTGGAATGCGAATGAGGCTGAACAAGTCTTCCAGCATTTTAGGCTCGTTCTCGGTGATGTATTTCTTTATTTCCATGGGTGAATATTATAGTTGTGTTGTTCTGTCAATCAGGTAATAATCCAACAATGTCATTGCTGTCATTGCTTCCACGATGGGTACTGCGCGTGGCAATACACACGGGTCATGGCGTCCTCGGGCTTTCAGGGTGGTGTCTACACCGTCAATGTTCACGGTGTGTTGCTCCATCAGTACGGTTGCCACGGGTTTGAAGGCTACACGGAAATAGATGTCTTGCCCGTTACTGATTCCACCTTGTATACCGCCCGAATGATTGGTGCGGGTCTCGATACGTCCGTTATTGTTGTAGAACACATCATTCTGCTCCGAGCCTTTCTGCTTTAATCCCTTGAAACCGTCTCCATACTCGAATGCTTTTGCTGCATTGATGCTGAGCATGGCTGCTCCAAGTGCTGCATGGAGCTTGCCGAATACGGGTTGTCCCAGTCCGATGGGGCATCCTTTGACGACACAAGTCACCACTCCTCCGATGGTATCTCCTTCTCCCTTTATCTTGAAGATGAGTTCTTCCATTTCTTTTGCCTTCGCCGGGTCGGGGCAGCGGACCGGATTGGTCTCTATCAGGTCGAGGTCGTATGCGGTATAATTTTCTTCAAGGCGGATAGGACCTACTTGTGAAGTGTACGCCGTGATGTGTATACCCAGCTGCTTCAGCGCCAATTTGGCCAGGGCACCCGCTACTACACGCGAGATTGTTTCACGGGCTGATGAACGTCCGCCTCCGCGGTGGTCGCGGATGCCATATTTCACTTTATAAGTATAGTCGGCATGTGACGGTCGGTAGACTTCTTTCAGATTATTGTAATCGTCAGAATGTTGGTTTTGGTTCCATACAATGAATCCTATGGGGCAGCCTGTGGATTTTCCTTCGAAGATGCCGGAGAGGAACTCCACTTTATCACCTTCTTTCCGGGCGGTAGTGATACGTGACTGTCCGGGGCGGCGTCGGTCGAGCTCTGCCTGGACGAAATCCATATCAATGACTATTCCTGCAGGGAATCCGTCTATCACTCCTCCCACGCCCTTACCGTGCGATTCCCCAAAACTGGTAAGACGGAGAATATTTCCAAATGAGTTGAACATATCAAATGCTTTAAAGGTTTATATATGAGGTTAATGTGCCAATACGCTTTATAAGAAATGCTTTTGACTTTATAAAGATAACAACTTTTTTTCATAAAACGTTTAAGGAAATAAGATAAAAAGTCTTTTCCGCATAAAGTTGCCTGCCTTTGCCAGAGTTTGGCCAATGGCTTGTTCTTTATAAAAAAGGCTTACTCTTTATGAAATCTGCATCCGAATTTCACTCGTAATGATGAAAAAAGGAACATTTATTTTTTAGAAAAGACCTTGTACTGTAACCTTAAAAAGTGTTACTTTGCACCTTTGATTTAAAATGGGAAATTAATAGCTCCCTTGGGACGCTTTTTATTAACTAAACAAGTACTCAAAAAAGTATGAAAAAGAATTTATTTTATTTATTTGCATTGATCTGTTCAATGAGTTTATTCACGGCTTGTAGTGATGATGACGATGACAAGGTAGTATGTCCTGTGCCGCAAACAGAGTTTACAGTTGCAACAGGTTTGAACTTGACTTATAACGGTGGATCAATGTTGGGAAAGAAAGTAACTTTTACTCCGGATGCTTCTGATGCAACCAAGGCTACTTTGGTATTGGCTGGCAATTTGGATCTTTCCGGTATTCTTACACGTGAAGCGGCTTCCGGTTCTTTTGGTGCAGGCGTATTCCCTGGTTCTCCGGTTGTAACCCTTCCGGTTACTTTGAATATACAAGGTGATGAATGTTCGTTTTCCGGCACAAGTGAGACCGATTATTGTACTTTTGACTATGCAGGAAAGGTTACTGCTTCTTCCTTGAAATTAGATTTAACTAATGTCGCATTGAAAAATTCCGCTTTATCCGGAACGACTTGGGTTCCTACACCCCTTAATTCTGATTATACGGAAGAACCGATTCATTTGATTTGGGAATCCAATAAGAATGTAGAGGTAATGCCTGGCTGGGAGCTACCGATTCAAACAATTTTGACGTTAGCTCTTCGTATGCCTTTAATTGACGCAGGTGGTGATGATAAAGTGAATGTAGAGGATATGTTGTGTAGTGTGTTGCATGATATTACTTTGGGTGTTGACGGTAATATTTCAGCTTCTTATGTTGATGCCGCTCAGGGAGGTACCTCTGTTGTTAAGACTCCTGCGAATGTTGCACAATATGTAGTTCTCAGTGATACCCAAATGAAGGTATATTTGAATCTGGATGCCATCATTGCCAATGTAAAACGTCTGGGCAGTTCTACCAAGGCTATAGATATGAGTGAAATTTTATCTCAGGCTGTTACGTCTTTGCTTCCTTTGGTAACTGACGGTGTGCCTTTGACTTACGAAAAGAACGAAGGTAAATTAAAGGTTTATTTGAATACGGATTTGTTATTGCCTTTGATGAAAAATATAGTTGCTCCTTTATTCTCGGATGAGGAGTTTGTAAATATGCTTATCGAAGCAATGAAAGCTGATCCTGATTTTGGAAGTATGGCCGGTATGGCAGAAGGTATGTTGAAGGGTTTACCTGAAATAATTAATGAAACAACTCGTTTGGAAGTTGGTTTGAACTTGACTGCCGCTAAATAACTTTTTTTTCGATATGGAATTTTCCCTCCTTTGTCTCCTGATTTTCAGGTTATAGAGGAGGGATTTTTGTTTGTTTTTTCCTACATTTGCATGATAAATAATCAAATTGTAGAAATGATATGACAGAAACGGAAAGACGACAGATTATTGCTTTGGTTAAATCTGAAGTAATTCCTGCCATTGGTTGTACAGAACCTATAGCTGTGGCATTGTGTGTAGCAAAGGCTGCGGAAGTGCTGAATAAGCGTCCCGAAAAGATAACTGTATTGCTGAGTGCCAATATTCTGAAAAATGCAATGGGAGTGGGTATTCCAGGTACGGGGATGATTGGATTACCGATTGCTGTGGCGCTTGGCGCCTTAATAGGTAAGTCGGCATATCAATTGGAGGTTTTGAAAGAAAGTACTCCTGATGCAGTGGAGGCAGGAAAGCGTTTCATAGAAGAAAAGCGTATTCATATATCTTTAAAAAACGATATGGAAGAGAAGCTTTATATAGAAGTATGTTGTGAAGCTGATACGAACAAGGCAACAGCTATTATTGCCGGTGGGCATACTTGCTTTACTTATATAACGCGCAACGGTGACATCTTATTGGACAAACAAATTGCCTCTTGTATCGAAGAGGAGGATGTATTGGACTTGACTTTACGCAAAGTGTATGACTTCGCCATGACAACCCCATTAGACGACATCCGTTTTATTCTTGATACGGCACGACTGAACAAGACTGCCGCCGAACGTTCCTTCGAAGGTGAATATGGTCATGGACTGGGTAAAATCCTACGTGGCACTTACGAACACCGGATTATGGGCGACAGTGTCTTCTCTCATATCCTTTCTTACACTTCGGGAGCATGTGATGCCCGTATGGCCGGTGCCATGATTCCGGTGATGAGCAATTCCGGCAGTGGCAATCAAGGGATATCCGCTACCCTTCCCGTGCTGGTTTATGCTGAAGAAAACGGGAAATCGGAAGAAGAATTGATCCGTGCCTTGATGTTGAGCCATTTAACAGTAATCTATATCAAGCAGAGTTTGGGACGCTTATCCGCCTTATGCGGTTGTGTGGTTGCTGCCACGGGTTCCAGTTGCGGTATAACCTGGCTAATGGGAGGAACTTATGAACAAGTGGCATATGCTGTGCAGAACATGATTGCCAATCTTACCGGAATGATTTGTGATGGTGCCAAACCCAGTTGTGCATTGAAAGTAACTACCGGAGTTTCAACCGCAGTGCTTTCAGCCATCATGGCCATGGAAAACCGTTGTGTAACTTCCGTAGAAGGTATTATTGATGAGGATGTGGATCAAAGTATCCGTAATCTGACAAAAATCGGTTCTAAAGGAATGAATGAAACGGATAAATTGGTATTGGAGATAATGACAAGTAAATAATATAGAAATTAAAAATTAAAGAATTAAAATTAAAGAATTACCATGCGGCATGCTTAATACTGTGTAGTCTGATTCTTTAATTTTTAATTCTTTAATTTTTAATTCTTTAGTGGCAGCATCCGCCTCCACATTCATGGTCGCCGCATCCGTCGCCACAGTCACCACAACCGCAGCTGCCGCAACCGCCACCCATCATACGGGCAACTTCAGCAAGCTCTTCGTTCGTAGCCGGGCGGCTTTCCACCACTTCTCCGGTAAAGTTCAAATCACAACCTGCGAGTGGATGATTCATGTCCATTACAACTACGTCTTCCTTTACTTCTACTACACTTCCATTGATGCGTTGACCTTCAGAAGTCATCAAGGGGATGACGGCGCCTTCCACTACACGGTCGCTGTCGAATTCTCCTTCTATCATGAAGATTTCTTTGGGAGGTCAATGACATGGTCGTCGTCATATTCACCATAAGCTTCTGATGCCGGAATGGTAAAGTCGAATTTATCGCCTATCTGCAAGTCTTTTATCTGGGCTTCAAAGGGTTCGAGTGTCATTCCCAGACCTGAGATAAACTGGAAAGGATGCTCTACGGGTGCTTCTTCTTCGAAATCTTTTTCTCCGTTTTCGATTGAGTACAGCTTATATGCTACGGTGATGTACTTGTTTTCTACTGTTTCCATTAATTTTCTATCTTTATTTAATTAGTAAATACTGTTTTTTTGAGTATTTGAAGAGACAAAGATACGAATTATTTGTTTCGGGATGTAGAGAGCCTTTGGTAATTTTCAGATTATTAAATGGTTTCAATGATTGGCAATACATTTATATTGGCTGTCTGAATGGTTCTATTTAGAACTGTTAAGTGATAAAATAGGATTTTAGGGCGATATTTTCTTACGATTATTCATATTTATCTTATTTTTTTCTTTAATTTGTTTGGAGATTATAAAAAAGCCCTTACCTTTGCAGCACGTTTGAAACAAAAAAGAAGAATTAAGTTATGAATTTACATACATCTATTAACCTGGCAGTCCTGCATATTATTCGCGTCGTGGTGGTGGCATCAAGAGCGTGAGAAAGGTTATGTATGTATTCGTACGTTAGAAGATAATTTATTAAGCCTTTCTCACTATAGTGGGAGAGGCTTTTTCATTAAAAGGAGATTTGAAAATGAAGCATCAGTTACGCAGCTCGTTCAGCACACAAGGTCGCCGCATGGCGGAGCCCGTGCATTGTGGACGGCGAATGGTATGAAGAAGGAACAGATGGGTAAGCCCATTATCGCTATAGTCAATTCATTTACACAATTCGTCCCCGGGCATGTACATCTGCACGAAATAGGCCAGTTTGTAAAGGAAGAGATTGAAAACTGGGGTGTTTTGCTGCGGAGTTCAATACGATTGCCATTGACGACGGTATCGCTATGGGACACGACGGTATGCTTTATTCCCTGCCTTCAAGAGATATCATTGCCGATAGTGTGGAGTATATGGTAAATGCCCATAAGGCGGATGCTATGGTTTGCATCAGTAACTGTGACAAGATTACTCCGGGATGCTGATGGCGGCTATGAGGCTGAATATACCGACTGTGTTTGTTTCAGGCGGTCCGATGGAAGCCGGGGAATGGAACGGACAACATTTGGATTTGATTGATGCTATGATTAAATCTGCTGATGAAAGTGTGGGCGATAAAGAGGTGGCACAGATTGAGCAACATGCCTGCCCCACTTGCGGATGCTGCTCAGGCATGTTTACCGCTAATTCCATGAATTGCCTGAATGAAGCGATTGATTGGCACTGCCCGGTAACGGCACGATTGTAGCCACTCACGAAAATCGCAAGAGACTGTTTGAGGATGCAGCTAAGTTGATTGTAGCGAATGCCTTTAGATATTATGAAGAAGGGGATGAGAGTGTACTCCCGCGCAGTATTGCTACTCGCGAGGCATTTTGAATGCCATGACGCTGGATATTGCGATGGGCGGTTCCACTAATACAGTACTTCATTTGTTGGCTGTGGCTCACGAAGCCGGAGCGGATTTTAAGATGGACGACATTGACATGCTCTTCGCAAGACCCCCTGCTTATGCAAGGTGGCTCCCAATACCCAAAAGTATCATGTACAAGACGTTAACCGTGCCGGTGGCATCATTGCCATCATGAATGAGCTTGCCAAGGGCGGATTGGTCGATACGAATGTCCGCCGTGTGGATGGAATGACGTTGGCAGAGGCAATCGACCGGTATAGTATTACCAGCCCTGATGTATGTAAAGAGGCAATCAAGAAATACTCCAGTGCGGCAGCCGGAAAGTTCAATCTGGTACTCGGCTCACAAAATGCGTCTTATAAGGAACTCGATACGGACCGTGCGACCGGTTGTATCCGTGATTTGGAACATGCATACAGCAAGGATGGCGGTCTGGCGGTTTTGAAGGGAAATATAGCACAGGACGGTTGCGTTGTCAAGACTGCCGGTGTAGACGAGAGTATCTGGAAATTTACGGGGCCGGCGAAAGTCTTCGACTCACAAGATGCGGCTTGTGACGGTATTCTGGGTGGAAAGGTGGTCAGTGGAGACGTCGTCGTCATCACTCACGAAGGGCCGAAAGGCGGACCGGGTATGCAAGAGATGCTTTATCCTACTTCTTATATCAAATCCCGCCATCTGGGTAAGGTGTGTGCATTGATTACCGACGGGCGTTTCAGTGGTGGTACTTCCGGACTAAGTATCGGACATGTTTCTCCGAAGCGGCTGCTGGTGGTAATATCGGCAAGATTAAGGATGGGGACATTATCGAAATTGATATACCGAACCGTTCTATTAATGTGAAGTTGACGGATGAAGAGCTTGCTGCACGCCCCATGACTCCGGTAACTCGCAACCGCGAAGTCTCCAAAGCATTGAAAGCATATGCCAGTATGGTGAGTTCCGCTGACAAAGGTGCTGTGAGGCTGATTGATTAAAAGCCTCACCCCGACCCCTTCCGAAAGCGAGGGAGGAGAGAATGAAACAAATTTTCAAGCTACTATTGAGCTTTTAAATATAATGAATAGATAAAGTATGGCTGATAATAATAAAAGAGTAACTTTTCCTCCCTCTCCCAAGGAGAGGGTCGGGTGAGGCTCTAATAACAGGCGCAGAAGCATTGATGCGCCTCTGAGCATCAGGGAGTAAAGACTATTTTCGGTTATCCGGGAGGGAGCATCATGCCGGTATTCGATGCCTTATACGACCACCGGAAGGAATTGAACCACATCTTGGTTCGCCATGAACAAGGAGCAACCCATGCGGCACAAGGCTTTGCACGTGTATCAGGCGAGGTTGGCGTTTGTCTGGTTACCAGTGGACCGGTGCTACCAATACTATCACGGGCATTGCAGATGCCATGATTGACAGTACGCCTATCGTTGTCATTGCCGGCCAGGTAGGGACGAACTTCTTGGGTACGGATGCATTTCAGGAAGTGGACTTGGTAGGCATTACTCAGCCTATCACGAAATGGAGTTACCAGATTCGTCGTGCAGAAGATGTGGCCTGGGCAGTGGCACGTGCTTTCTATGTGGCAAAGAGCGGACGTCCGGGACCGGTCGTGCTGGATTTTGCTAAAAACGCCCAAGTGGAGAAAACAGAATATGCGCCTACTAAGGTGGACTATGTCCGTAGCTATCTTCCCGTTCCCGAAATGGAGCCGGAGGCCATACGGCAGGCTGCTGAATTAATAAATGGTGCGGAACGGCCTTTGGTGCTGGTAGGACAAGGCGTGGAGCTGGGAGAAGCCCAGCAAGAGCTTCGTGCTTTCATTGAGAAAGCCGGAATGCCTGCCGGATGCACTTTATTGGGACTTTCCGCATTACCTACGAACCATCCGTTGAACAAAGGAATGCTTGGTATGCACGGTAACCTGGGGCCCAATATCAATACCAATAAATGTGATGTCCTTATCGCCGTAGGCATGCGCTTTGATGACCGTGTGACGGGTAAATTGGAAACATATGCCAAGCAGGCGAAGATTATCCACTTTGATATTGACCCTGCCGAAATAGATAAGAATGTAAAGACCGATGTTGCTGTCCTGGGAGATTGCAAAGAGACACTGGCTGCCGTTACCCAATTGCTGGAACCCGCCAACCATCAGGAATGGATTGACAGTTTCCGGCAATACGAGGAAGTGGAAGAGGAAAAGGTAATCCGTCCGGAATTACATCCGGCAGGAAAAGCGCTAAGCATGGGTGAGGTGGTGCGTGCTGTGAGTGAGGCTACCCATAACGAGGCGATATTGGTGACTGATGTCGGCCAGAATCAGATGATGTCCGCCCGTTATTTCAAATACAGCAAGGAACGTAGCATTGTTACTTCCGGTGGCCTGGGTACTATGGGCTTCGGCCTTCCGGCAGCTATCGGTGCCACTTTTGGACGTCCGGACCGCACGGTATGCGTATTCATGGGAGACGGCGGCTTGCAGATGAACCTGCAGGAACTGGGTACCATCATGGAACAAAAGGCTCCGGTGAAGATGATTCTGTTGAACAATAACTTCCTGGGCAATGTTCGTCAATGGCAGGCGATGTTCTTCAATCGTCGTTATTCGTTTACTCCGATGATGAATCCGGATTATATGAAGATTGCTTCGGCATATGATATTCCTGCACGCAGGGTAATGACCCGCGAGGAGCTGGCAAAAGCGATTGACGAGATGATAGCGACTGACGGACCATTCCTGCTCGAAGCTTGTGTGGAGGAAGAAGGAAATGTAATGCCGATGACACCTCCGGGCGGTTCGGTCAATCAGATGTTGTTGGAATGCTGAAGTCATGCGAAATTAAAGAATTTACTCTATCTATGGATAAAAAACTATATACAATCATTGTTCATTCGGAAAACTTTGCCGGTTTGCTGAATCAGGTGACGGCTGTGTTTACCCGCCGGCAGATAAACATCGAGAGTTTGAATGTATCGGCCTCCTCCATCAAGGGGGTACATAAATATACCATTACCGCTTGGACGGATAAGGATACCATTGAAAAGGTGACCAAGCAGATTACCAAGAAAATAGATGTGCTGCAAGCCCATTATTTCACGGATGATGAAATCTATCAGCACGAGATTGCCCTTTATAAAATAACGACCCCTACGCTGGAAGAAAAACCGGAGGTGTCCAAAGTAATCCGTAAGTACAATGCCCGTATTGTGGAGGTGAATGCTGTATTTGCCATTGTTGAGAAGAATGGCATGAGTGAGGAAATAACCAATCTTTATGAGGAGTTGCGCCAGTTGGATTGCGTACTTCAGTTCGTCCGTTCGGGTCGCGTAGCCATTACGACCAGCTGCTTTGAGCGTGTCAATGAATATCTGGCGGACCGTGAAGCAAAATATCGTCAAAGTAAACACCAGGAATTATGATGAGCGAAAACAATAAGATAGGTACCTACAAGTTTGTTGCCGAACCGTTTCATGTCGACTTTACCGGACGGCTGACCATGGGAGTATTGGGCAACCATTTGTTGAATTGTGCGGGTTTCCATGCCAGCGACCGCGGTTTTGGCATCGCGACTCTAAACGAGGACAATTATACTTGGGTATTGTCCCGTCTGGCTGTCGAACTGGATGAAATGCCTTATCAGTACGAAGATTTCTCCATTCAGACTTGTGGAGAATGTCTATCGCCTTTTACAGACCGTAATTTCGCTATCATCGATAAAGAGGGCAAGAAGATTGGGTACGCACGTTCCGTTTGGGCGATGATTAGCATGAATACCCGTAAGCCGGCAGATTTGCTGGCTCTTCATAGTGGCAGCATTGTAGATTATGTTTGCGATGAACCTTGCCCGATAGAAAACCTTCGCGGATAAAGGTGGCCTCAAAGGAACCGGTTGCTACTTTGGTAGCCAAATACAGTGATATTGACATTAACGGGCATGTGAACAGCATCCGTTACATCGAGCATATCCTTGATTTGTTCCCGATAGAGATGTATAAGGAGAAGCGCATCCGTCGTTTTGAGATGGCATATGTAGCCGAAAGCTATTATGGGGATGAGTTGACTTTGTTCATGGATGATGCCGGTGAGGGCGTTTACGATGTGGAGGTGAAAAGAATGGCAGCGAAGTGGTCTGTCGCTCTAAAGTGATGTTTACAGAGAAATAAATAAATTTATCAACGTTGGCGTAAGCCACAAATAAAAATTAAAACAAAAATGGCACAATTGAATTTTGGCGGTGTTATTGAGAATGTAATGACCCGCGAAGAATTTCCTTTGGAAAAGCACGTGAGATTTTGAAAGATGAAACAATTGCAGTAATCGGTTATGGCGTACAAGGCCCGGGCCAGGCTTGCAACTTGCGTGATAACGGTTTCAATGTGATTGTAGGACAACGTCCGGGCAAGACATACGAAAAGGCTGTGGCTGACGGATGGGTACCGGGTGAGACTTTGTTCGGCATCGAAGAGGCTTGTCAGAAAGGTACTATCATCATGTGTCTGTTGTCTGACGCAGCTGTAATGTCTGTATGGCCGACTATCAAACCTTATTTGACTCCCGGAAAGGCTCTTTACTTCTCTCATGGTTTTGCTATTACCTGGAACGACCGTACCGGCGTGGTTCCTCCTAAAGATATTGATGTTATTATGGTTGCTCCCAAAGGTTCCGGTACTTCACTTCGTACCATGTTCCTCGAGGGTCGTGGCTTGAACTCATCATATGCCGTCTATCAGGATGCTACGGGTAAGGCTTTTGACAAGACGATTGCACTGGGTATCGGCATCGGTTCGGGATATTTGTTCGAGACAACTTTCATCCGTGAAGCCACTTCCGACTTGACCGGTGAACGTGGTTCCTTGATGGGTGCTATCCAGGGATTACTGTTGGCTCAGTATGAGGTATTGCGCGAAAACGGCCATACTCCTTCTGAAGCATTCAATGAAACAGTGGAAGAGTTGACTCAATCTTTGATGCCATTGTTTGCCAAGAATGGTATGGACTGGATGTATGCCAACTGTTCTACTACGGCACAGCGTGGTGCGCTGGATTGGATGACCCCGTTCCATGATGCCATCAAGCCGGTTGTACAGAAATTGTATGCAAGTGTGAAGTCGGGTAACGAAGCTCAGATTTCTATCGACAGTAACTCCAAACCCGATTATCGTGAGAAGCTGAATGCAGAATTGAAAGCCTTGCGTGAAAGCGAAATGTGGCAGACAGCTGTTACAGTTCGTAAACTTCGTCCGGAAAACAATTAATCAGCTTTATATAAATAGGTGAAATACCCTCTTCGGTGTTACCGGAGGGGTATTTCTTTATTATTGATTCCTATATTTTGAATAAACTCCAATAGCTTCCGGTAAAACCGTGATGTTTCAGCGTCTCTGCCTCTCCCAATATCACCAGCTTCATACGTGCCCGGGTGATGGCTACATTCATTCTCCTTAAATCATTCAGGAATCCTATCTGCCCTTCTTCGTTGGCACGGACAAGGCTGATGAAGATAACATCGCGCTCTTGCCCTTGGAAGCCATCCACCGTATTTACAGTGAACAAGCTGCGATAAGGCTTGAGTGAAGCGTCTGCCTTTATCTTGTTGCGGAGATATTGCACTTGTGCCTTGTAAGGGGAGATGATGCCGAAGTCTATTTTTTCTTCCAGAATGCGGTTGCCACTGATACGGTTGATGTAGATTTTCAGTTCTGATAGGAGCAGGTCCGCTTCCGCCTTATTAATGCGCCCGAAAGTCTCTCCCACAAATTCTTCTTTGAAATCCATTTCGGAGGTGTCAATCCAGTGGATGGGGTATCCCAGTCCAGGATGCCCCGGTAACGCACTTCGGAAGCGGCTTCCAACTCGCCATTATAAAACCATTGGGAAGGAAATTTCATGATTTCCTCGTGCATGCGGTATTGTACTTTCAGCAAAGAGACAACGGCAGGTTTGTTGGACACCACTTTCTCCATCAATGTTCGTTCCAGACCTCCACGGGCGGCTTCGTAGCATTTTATGGTGGGCGGAAGTTGGCAGTGGTCACCCGCCAATACCACGCGGTCTGCTTTTCGGATAGCTATCCAGCAGGCAGCCTCTAAGGCCTGGGCTGCTTCATCAATGAAAAGGGTGCCGAAACGGCGTCCGTTCAGTAGCCGGTGATTGCTGCTTACCAGCGTGGAGGCTATGACATGTGCCCCATCAAAAGCTCTGAATTGATTTGTATTTCCAATGCGGTGGCGCGGTCGCGCAGGCGGCTCATACGGCTGCGTACTCCTTCGCGTTCGTCATAGCTGCCACGGCGGGCACGGCTGCCCAGTTCACGGAGATTTTTCCGGATGCTCCACAGTTCCGGATAAAGCGGATGGTTCTCGAAACGACGCTCGTAGGTAAAGGAAAGCATCTTGTCGTTGACACGGGTCGGATTGCCGATACGCAGGACATTGACGCCACGGTCCACAAGTTTTTCCGAAATCCAGTCGACGGCAGTATTGCTTTGGGCACATACCAGTACCTGCGGTTCCCGATGCAGGGTTTCATAGATGGCTTCCACTAAGGTGGTCGTTTTTCCGGTTCCCGGAGGACCATGTACAATGGCCACGTCGCGGGCACACAGCACTTTGTTTACAGCTGTCTCCTGCGTGGAGTTCAGCCAGGGAAACCGTACGGGTAGAGCTCTCGGAAACCGGCTTTCGAGGTTCCCAGCAATATGTCCCGCAATTCGGCCAGGCGGTTGCCTTTGAGCGTAACGTATCTTCCAAGGCTTCGAACATGGTCCGATAGGATGTTTCGTCGAAATAAAGTTGCACGCCGAGGTTGTCCGTTTCCTGCACTTCCATAACGGCACCGGCTCCGGGCATTATCGCTACCATCCGTGTCTCGTCGGCATAGCTTACGGTAGCGGTGAAGTTCATATAGGTTATTTTTCCATCGGCAGACTGGCGGAAAAACATACGGGACGGCCGAACTCAAAATTATGTTCTATATCGGTATTTTCTGTGTGTGTAATTTCTATTACTAATTGATTCAGTGAATTATAGTAACTTCGTCCCGGAGTGGCAGGATACCAGCAAAGTCCCCGTTTCACTTTCCGGGCAATCCCCATGTTTTCGGTTTGGCGTTTGAATTCCTCTTTTCGTATTCGTATTCCATGCGCAGCAAAAGTTGTTGCTGCTGGAGGTGAATAATAGGACTATTTGAATCTTGTTCCTTCATGGTTGCAAAGGTAATCATTCTTCACTTCCGACGGAAAAATGCTTTATTTTGTTAAACTATTCAGCCTTTTATTTGTTTATGATATTAATTTGTAATCTTTACAATAATGAAAACTAAAAATAGTGGTTATGGTATATGATTTAACGATGCTCAAAACGTTTTATGCCGCTTATTCGGAGAAGATAGAACGCGTACGGAATGTACTACAGCGTCCGATGACTTTAGCGGAGAAAATTTTGTATGCTCATTTGTATGATGGGGATAAAGTGAAGAACTACAGACGGGGAGAAGACTATGTGAATTTCCGTCCCGACCGTGTGCCATGCAGGATGCAACGGCCCAAATGGCCTTATTGCAATTTATGAATGCAGGCCGTGAGCAGGTTGCCGTGCCTTCCACTGTGCACTGTGACCATTTGATTCAAGCATATAAAGGTGCAAAAGAAGATATCGCGACTGCTACGAAGACCAACGAGGAGGTCTATAATTTTCTCCGTGATGTTTCTTCCCGCTATGGCATAGGTTTTGGCAGCCGGGAGCAGGCATTATTCACCAGGTGGTATTGGAGAACTACGCATTTCCGGGTGGAATGATGGTAGGCACGGACTCTCATACGCCCAATGCCGGAGGTTTGGGCATGGTGGCCATTGGTGTGGGTGGTGCCGATGCGGTGGATGTGATGACTGGCATGGAATGGGAATTGAAAATGCCGCGTCTGATAGGCGTACACTTGAAGGGTAAATTGAGTGGCTGGGTAGCTCCCAAAGATGTTATTCTGAAGTTGGCGGGTATTCTTACTGTAAAGGGGAACCAATGCCATCATTGAATATTTTGGACCGGGAACCGCTTCATTGTCTGCCACTGGAAAGGCTACCATCTGCAATATGGGGCAGAGGTGGGGGCGACTACCCCTTTTCCCTTACGATGAGCGCATGGGTACTTATTTGAAGGCTACCGGACGTGAAGAAGTGGCAAAATGGCTGCTTCCGTAGCTGCCGACCTTCGCGCCGACGACGAAGTGCTGGCAAATCCGGAAAAATATTACGACCGCATCATTGAAATAGACCTCTCGCTGTTGGAACCGTATATCAATGGGCCCTTTACGCCGGATGCAGCAACACCGATATCGAAATTTGCCGAGGTAGTGATAACCAATAACTATCCCCGCCGGATGGAAGTCGGCCTGATAGGGTCGTGTACCAATTCGTCCTATCAGGATTTGAGCCGCGCAGCCTCCCTTGCCCGGCAGGTAAAGGAAAAGAATTTGAAGGTTGCTTCTCCGCTGATTGTCAACCCCGGTTCGGAGCAGATACGTGCCACTGCTGAACGCGACGGCATGATTGCCGCTTTCGAAGATATTGGCGCAACGATAATGGCGAATGCCTGCGGACCTTGTATTGGCCAGTGGAAGCGCCATACTGATGACCCTGAACGAAAAATTCCATCGTCACCTCTTTTAACCGTAATTTTGCCAAACGTGCCGATGGAAATCCCAACACTTTGCTTACGTCGCTTCCCCGGAGATAACGATGGCGCTGACCATTGCCGGTGACCTTTGTTTCGACCCGTTGAGGGATACGCTGGTCAATGCCAAAGGAGAGGTTGTGAAACTGTCCGAACCGGTCGGTGAAGAACTGCCGGCACACGGGTTTATAGGAGGAAAGGAAGGATACATTGCTCCAGGCAAAGGACAGACGGAAATTACGGTCAATCCTCATTCACAGCGCTTGCAACTGCTGACTCCCTTCCTGCCTGGGATGGCATGGACTTGCTGAATATGCCCTTATTGATTAAAGTGCAAGGGAAATGTACCACCGACCACATCTCTATGGCGGGGCCATGGCTCCGTTTCCGGGGACATTTGGAGAATATTTCGGACAATATGCTGATGGGGGCTGTCAATGCTTTCAATGGAGAGACGAACAAGGTTTGGAACCGCTCCACCAATACCTATGGAACAGTGTCAGGCACTGCGAAGCTGTATAAGGCCGAAGGTATCCCTTCCATTGTCGTTGCCGAAGAGAATTATGGTGAAGGGTCCAGCCGTGAGCATGCTGCCATGGAACCACGCTTCTTGAATGTACGCGTCATTTTGGCGAAAAGCTTTGCCCGTATCCATGAGACGAATTTAAAGAAACAAGGCATGTTGGCACTGACCTTTACGGATAAGGCCGATTATGACAAGATTCGGGAACGCGACCTGATTTCTGTCATGGGGTTGAAAGATTTTGCTTCGGGACGTACGTTGAAGGTGGTTCTTCATCACGAGGACGGGAGTAAAGAAAGTTTTGAAGTACAACATACGTATAACGAACAGCAGATAGCCTGGTTCCGGGCCGGTTCTGCACTTAATGCAAGATAGAATATGGAAAAAATTACTGTACCTTTTATTTCCGGCGATGGAGTGGGAGCAGAAGTGACCCCATCCATGCAGGCTGTCGTGAATGCCGCTGTCAGGAAATCCTATGGTGACCGGCGTGGCATTGAATGGAAAGAAGTGCTGGCAGGAGAACGTGCTTTCCACGAAACCGGCTCCTGGCTGCCGGATGAAACGATGGAAGCCTTCCGCACTTATAAGGTGGGCATCAAAGGTCCTTTGACAACACCTGTCGGCGGAGGTATCCGTTCGTTGAACGTGGCATTGCGTCAGACGCTTGATTTGTATGTCTGCCAACGTCCGGTACGTTGGTATAAGGGTATTGTTTCTCCACTCAAAGAGCCGCAGAAGGTGGATATGTGCGTATTCCGTGAGAATACCGAGGATATTTATGCAGGCATCGAATGGGAAGCCGGAACTCCGGAGGCTGAAAAGTTCTATCGTTTTCTCCATGATGACATGGGGGTGACAAAAGTCCGTTTTCCCGAAACCTCCTCGTTTGGCGTGAAGCCCGTTTCAAGAGAAGGAACAGAGCGCTTGGTGCGTGCCGCCTGCCAATACGCGCTTGAGCATCATCTGCCTTCCGTGACCTTGGTACACAAAGGAAACATCATGAAATTTACGGAAGGCGGTTTCAAGAAGTGGGGGTACGAGCTGGCAGAATGTGAGTTTGGTAAAGAGCTGGCAGAAGGGCGTCTGGTCATCAAGGACTGCATTGCCGATGCATTCTTGCAGAACACGTTGCTTATCCCCGAAGAATATTCCGTGATTGCCACGTTGAATCTGAACGGTGATTATGTGTCCGACCAACTGGCTGCCATGGTAGGCGGCATCGGCATTGCACCGGGTGCGAATATCAACTATAAAACGGGGCATGCCATTTTTGAGGCTACTCACGGGACGGCTCCGAACATTGCCGGGAAAGACATTGTGAATCCCTGTTCCATCATCCTTTCCGCTGTGATGATGCTTGAATATCTGGGTTGGAAGGAAGCAGCCTCTCTTATAGAGAACGCCTTGGAGGAAAGTTTCACAGAAGCCCGTGCTACTGCCGACTTGGCCCGTTTTATGCCGGGTGGCGTCTCGCTGTCCACTTCGACTTTCACCCGGGAGATTGTAAGGAGAATAGAAAATGGGAATAACGAATAAAACGAAACGATTATGAAGAAGGAGTATCTGATTTACAAGCTTTCCGAAGATTTGAAGGAAGCTACCCGGATTGAGAATGAACTGTTCAGGAAGTTTGATGTGAAGCGCGGTTTGCGTAATGAGGACGGCACGGGAGTCTTGGTGGGGTTGACCCAAATAGGCAATGTGGTCGGCTATGAACGCATCCCCGGTGGAGGGCTGAAGCCTATTCCCGGCAAATTGTTCTACCGCGGTTATGATGTGGATGACTTGGCACACGCCATCATCAAAGAGAAGCGTTTCGGTTTTGAGGAAATTGCCTACTTGTTGCTTTCCGGTCGCCTGCCCGACAAGGAAGAACTCTCTTCTTTCCGTGAACTCATCAACGACAACATGCCGCTGGAGCAGAAGACCAAGATGAATATCATTGAACTCGAAGGAAACAACATTATGAACATCCTGGCGCGCAGCGTGCTCGAGATGTATCGTTTTGACCCTGATGCAGATGACACTTCCCGCGATAATCTGATGCGGCAGAGCATTGAGCTTATTTCGAAATTCCCGACCATCATTGCGTATGCCTATAACATGCTTCGCCATGCCACCCATGGCCGTTCACTGCATATCCGCCATCCGCAGGAAAACCTTTCCATTGCCGAGAATTTCCTCTATATGCTGAAGAAGGACTACACGGAGCTGGATGCCCGCACGCTCGACCTGCTGCTGGTTCTTCAGGCCGAGCACGGTGGTGGTAACAACTCCACTTTTACCGTACGTGTCACTTCTTCTACCGGGACGGATACTTACTCTTCGATAGCGGCAGGTATCGGTTCCTTGAAAGGGCCGCTTCATGGAGGTGCCAATATCCAGGTTGCCGATATGTTCCACCATCTGCAGGAAAACATTCAGGACTGGACGAATGTGGATGAGATTGATACTTACTTCACCCGCATGCTCAACAAGGAAGCCTATAACAAGACCGGCTTGATATATGGTATCGGACATGCCGTCTATACCATTTCCGACCCGCGCGCCATTCTGCTGAAAGAGCTTGCCCGCGACCTTGCCCGCGAAAAAGGGAAAGAACGCGAGTTCGCTTTCCTTGAACTGCTCGAGGAGCGCGCCATTGATGTGTTTGGCCGTGTGAAGAATAATGGCAAGACGGTTTCGAGTAATGTGGATTTCTATTCGGGCTTTGTCTACGAGATGATTGGGCTGCCGCAGGAAATCTTCACGCCTTTGTTTGCCATGGCACGTATTGTCGGTTGGTGTGCACATCGCAATGAAGAATTGAATTTCGAAGGCAAGCGTATTATCCGTCCTGCCTATAAGAATGTTTTGGATGAGGTGGCTTATGTGCCCATTAAGAAACGGTAAGGATTAGACTTGTATCTTTTAAATCGTTCCATCACGGGGAAAAAATCGTTCCACCATGGTGGAACGGTTTTTTCTCCATGGTGGAATGAAATTTACTCCATGATGGAACGATTAGATTTTCGTATCTCTACTGCTTAATCTTCTCAGTAAAAAACACTGGTTTTTGCATGAAAAAACAATTATCCGGGGAAAACGATTTGTTTGTTGTGAGTTTTCTTTATCTTTGCTTCGCATAAATAAAGAACTATGAATCAGGAAACTTTTCAGATATTTCTGTGGGTAATGAGTGCTGTGGCATTGGTTGTCTTTATTGCACTCTATTTTGTCAAAGCGGGTTATGGCATGTTCCGTACTGCCTCGTGGGGAATCTCCATCAATAATAAACTGGCGTGGGTGCTTATGGAAGCGCCGGTATTCATCGTCATGTTTGGGTTGTGGGGGAAGAGTGGAGCGGGATTTGCCGTGCCGGTATATTTCTTCTTCCTGCTGTTTCAGTTGCACTATCTTCAGCGGGCCTTTATTTTTCCGTTCCTGCTGAAAGGTAAAAGCCGGATGCCGGTAGCTATTATGGCGATGGGTATCGTCTTCAACCTTTTGAACGGGATGATGCAGGCGGGCGGTTTGTTCTATTTCGCTCCCGAAGGCTTGTATGCCGATGGCTGGGCCTATTTGCTGAAACCTCATGCCTTGTTGGGAATCATTCTGTTTTTTGCAGGTATGTTCGTCAATTTGCATTCCGACTATGTGATACGTCATCTGCGCAGGCCAGGTGATACGAAGCATTATCTTCCCGGAAAAGGGCTTTACCGATACGTCACTTCTGCCAATTACTTCGGTGAACTGGTGGAATGGACGGGGTTTGCCATACTCACAGCTTCTCCCGCCGCCTGGGTGTTCGTCTGGTGGACGTTTGCCAACCTTGTTCCCCGTGCCGATGCCATTCACCGCCGTTATCGGGAGGAGTTTGGTGATGAGGCGGTAGGAAAGCGCAAACGCATCATTCCATTTCTTTATTAATGGAAAATGGAGAGTTGAAAATGGAAAATGAATAATTCATAACTTATAACTTATAACTCATAACTCATAACGATGGAATCCAAGTTATTCACCCCCGTCACTTTCGGACCGTTGACCTTGCGTAACCGTACCATCCGTTCGGCTGCTTTCGAGAGCATGTGTCCCGGAAACGCTCCGTCGGACATGTTGCTCGACTATCATCGGTCGGTAGCGGCGGGAGGTATAGGTATGACTACTGTTGCCTATGCGGCAGTTACTCAGAGCGGTTTGTCTTTTGACCGCCAGTTGTGGATGCGTCCTGAGATTATCCCCGGACTCCGTAGGCTGACTGATGCCATACATGCGGAGGGGGCTGCGGCAGGCATCCAGTTGGGACACTGTGGCAATATGTCCCATAAGAGCATTTGCGGTTGTATGCCCGTCGGCGCATCTTCCGGTTTCAATCTTTACTCTCCTACCTTTGTGCGCGGACTGCGTGCCGATGAGCTGCCGGAGATGGCGCGTGCTTATGGACGTTCGGTGAATCTGGCACGGGAGGCCGGATTTGATTCTGTAGAGATTCATGCAGGGCATGGCTATCTCATCAGCCAGTTCTTGTCCCCGTCCACCAACCATCGGAAAGACGAGTTCGGAGGCTCGTTGCAGAACCGTATGCGTTTTATGGATATGGTGATGGAAGAAGTGATGAAGGCTGCCGGCAGTGATATGGCTGTGCTGGTGAAGATGAACATGCGCGACGGTTTCCGTGGAGGGATGGAACTGGATGAGACGATGCAGGTGGCCCGGAGGCTGGAGCAGTCGGGAGCACATGCGCTGGTCTTGAGCGGTGGGTTCGTCAGTAAGGCGCCGATGTATGTCATGCGGGGCGAAATGCCTATCCGCAGCATGACGCATTACATGACCTGCTGGTGGTTGAAATACGGTGTACGCATGGTAGGCAAATGGATGATACCGAGCGTACCGTTTAAGGAAGCTTATTTCCTGGAAGATGCCTTGAAATTCCGTGCCGCCTTGAAGATACCGTTGGTTTATGTGGGTGGCCTGGTTTCCAGGGACAAGATAGATGAGGTGCTGGATGACGGCTTCGAGGCTGTGCAAATGGCACGCGCTCTGCTCAATGAGCCGGGGTTTGTCAACCGCATGCGTGCCGAAGAGAATGCACGTTGCAACTGCCGGCATAGTAATTATTGCATTGCCCGGATGTATTCCATCGAGATGGCATGCCATCAGCATTTGAAGGAGGAGCTTCCACCTTGTCTGAAAAGGGAGATAGAGAAAATCGAAGCGAAAGGCTGATTTTTAGTTTTTAATTTTCAATTTTTAATTATTAAAGTGAATTTAGCTGTTATAACCGGGGCAGACGGTGGCATGGGCATGGAAATTACCCGCGCAGTGGCAACTGCCGGCTATCAGGTCATCATGGCATGCCGTGACCCCCAAGCTGCCGAACCCAAGCGGCAACTGCTGATGCGTGAAACCGGTAATCCGCGTATTGAGACTGCTCCCATTGATTTGGCATCTCTGGCTTCAGTGGCCGCATTTGCAGAGCATCTGTTGAAGCGGGGAGAGCCGTTGGCGTTGCTGATGAACAATGCCGGAACCATGGAAACGGAACGCCGCATTACCGAAGACGGACTGGAACGGACGGTGAGTGTCAATTATGTAGGGCCTTACCTGCTGACCCGCAAGCTGCTGCCATTGATGGGAGAGGGGAGCCGTATTGTGAATATGGTATCTTGTACGTATGCCATCGGTCATCTTGACTTTCCGGATTTTTTCCTCCGGGGAAGGAAGGGTGGCTTTTGGCGCATTCCTATATATAGCAACACGAAGCTGGCATTGACTCTGTTCACCATCGACTTGGCCAGTCGCGTCAAACACAAAGGTATTGTTGTGAATGCGGCTGACCCGGGGATTGTGTCTACCAATATCATCACCATGCATATGTGGTTTGACCCGCTGACAGATATACTTTTCAGGCCTTTTATCCGTACTCCCCGTAAGGGAGCTGCAACGGCTGTCGGCTTATTGCTGGATGAGGATGCCGGTAAACGTACGGGGACATTGAATGCCAGTTGCCGTCCCAAGTCTCTTTCGGAGAAGTACACCCGGCATGTACAGATGGAAGAACTGTGGGAGAGGACGGAAAGTATAGTGAAAAAATGGTTGTAAAAAACAGAGAAGGCGCATATGTCGCCTTCTCTGTTTATGGGGTATCTGAACAGTCTGTCATTAGATAGACAGTTCTCTCAATACATTTACAAGGTCTTTCTTGATGGGTTTGTCATTCTTGATGGCCTTCGTGAAGGGAACGTATACCACTTCATCGTGGTCAATGCCTATCATGACATTGCGCTGTCCTTCCATGATGGCGTCGATGGCGGCTGCGCCCAGACGGCTGGCAAGGATACGGTCGTGTGCCGTAGGGCTACCACCGCGTTGCAAGTGACCGAGGATGGTTACGCGTACGTCATATTGGGGGTATTCGTTCTTTACACGCTCTGCATAGTGCATTGCACCGCCGGTCAGTTCACTCTCGGCTACCAGTACGATACTGCTGTTCTTGGATTTCCGGAAACCGTTCTTGATGAATTCTTCCAGTTGGTCCACTTCCGTACTGAATTCCGGGATAATGGCTGCTTCTGCTCCGGAGGCGATGGCGCCGTTCAGAGCGAGGAAACCGGCATCGCGTCCCATGACTTCTACGAAAAACAAGCGCTCATGGGAAGTGGCTGTATCACGGATTTTGTCCACAGCATCCAGAATCGTGTTCAGCGCGGTGTCGTAGCCGATAGTGGTATCTGTTCCATAAAGGTCATTGTCGATAGTTCCCGGCAGCCCGATACAAGGCACGTCAAACTCTTGTGCAAAGATACGAGCACCGGTCAGCGAACCGTCGCCTCCGATAATCACTAAGGCGTCAATGCCTTCTTTCTTCATGTTGTCGTAAGCAATCTGGCGGCCCTCGGGAGTCGTGAACTCTTTGCAGCGGGCTGTCTTCAGGATTGTACCACCCAGCTGGATGATGTTGCTGACATTTTGGCTTTTGAATTCTTTGATTTCGCCGGTTACCAGACCTTTGTAACCTCTATATATACCTTTAACTGAAAGTCCGTTGTAAATAGCCGAACGTGTCACGGCACGTATGGCTGCGTTCATTCCCGGAGCATCACCTCCTGATGTCAAGATACCAATGCACTTAACTGTTCCCATAACAATCTTTTTGTTTAGTATTAATAATCATGATGAAAAATAGATTTGGACTATTTTTTCATGCCGCAAAGATAGTAAAAAGCTGAGGCGGTGACTAATAAATTACGTTAATTTGCTGTTCCAAAAGGATGACAAACTGTTATTTAAGTTTTGACTTTATGGCTTCTGAAATTTCTTCCATCAGCCATTTGGGGGTGGAAGTGGCTCCGCAGACACCGATGGAATTGGCACCGGCTAACAGAGAACTATCTATTTCTTCGGCACTGTCTATCAAATGTGAATTGGCATTGACTTTTTTACACTCACTGAACAGCATCTTGCCGTTAGAGCTTTTTTTGCCGCTGACAAAGAATATTAAATCATGGGAAGCTGCAAATTTCCGGATATTAGGTATCCGGTTTGCCACTTGTCGGCAGATAGTGTCATAGGACTCGAAAGTGACTTTCGGTGAGATATGTCCCTCTATGTATTTCACAATGTTTTGAAATCCGTCCAGAGACTTTGTGGTCTGGGAGTAGAGACGGATGTCTTTGCTGAAATCCAGTTTCCTTGCCTCTTCCTGCTTTTCGATGACGATGGCCTTTCCGGTGGTTTGTCCTACCAGACCCAGTACTTCGGCGTGTCCATTTTTGCCATAGATGACAATTTGCTTGTCGCGGTTGTCTTCCTGGACGTACTCTTGCTTAATCTTCTTTTGCAGGCGGAGTACGACCGGGCAGGTTGCGTCAATGATTTCTATATTGTTGCGGCGGGCAATGTCATAAGTTTCAGGGGGCTCTCCATGAGCACGCAGCAGCACTTTGGCGTTGTGGAGGTGGTTGAATTCCTCATGGTTGATGGTAATCAGCCCCATTGCCTTCAGGCGTTCCACTTCACGGCTGTTGTGCACGATGTCTCCCAGACAATAGAGGGTTCCTCCTTTCGCCAGTTCCTCTTCTGCCTTGTTTATTGCGGTGACAACTCCGAAACAGAAGCCGGAGCCTTCGTCTATTTCTACTTTTGCCATATCCGGTTCAGTTCTTCTCCTTTGTAACCCGTTCGAATTGTTCCGCCAGCCATTCCTTTTGTTGGGAAATGCTCAGGTGGCTGTTGTCCAACAATAAAGCGTCAGAAGCTTTGCGCAGCGGACTTACATCCCGGTTTTGGTCAATATAGTCCCGTTGTTTCACATTTTCCAGAATTTCGTCAAAGCTGGCTTCTTCCCCTTTGGCCTTCAGTTCGTCATAGCGGCGTTGTGCCCGTATCTCGGGGGTGGCGGTTACAAAAATTTTCAGCTCGGCATCCGGGAAAACGGTAGTGCCGATGTCGCGCCCGTCCATAATGATACCCTTGGCCTTGCCCATCTCTTGTTGCTGTGCCACCATAGCTTCGCGTACGAAATCCAATGTTGCAATGGGGCTGACACGTGAAGATACTTCCATGGTACGGATTTTGTTTTCTACATTTACTCCGTTCAGGTAGGTATCCGGGCGTCCGGTTTCGGGGTTCAGGCGGAAAGAAATATGTATATCCTTTATTAGACTTTTCAGTTTTTCGGCATCTATGCGGTCACCCTGGAAGATACCATTCTCTATACTATATAATGTTACTGCCCGATACATGGCACCACTATCTATATATATGTAACCGATTTCGCGGGCGAGGTCTTTGGCCATAGTGCTTTTCCCGCAAGAGGAAAACCGTCGATTGCTATTGTTATCTTTTCATGACTTTTATGCTATAGTTATATAGGTATAACACCTGCAAAACAGAAAATTTCAATATTTCATTTAAAATTCTTGCCAAAGATACGGTATTTTAAAATATCTCGTTACATTTGTGGCACAAAAGCACATGGAGGTTTTGAAGGATTAAAAAATGAAAATGGAGCGCCTATTGTGTAAAAAACAGCAGAGCGTGAACATTCTTTGGAAAAGTGCTATATTTGCCCCAAATGAGAAACACTAAAATTATATTATAAATTATGGAAATTAAGAAATCACCTAAGGCAGACCTGGAGAGTAAGAAGTCGACTTGGCTGCTTGTCGGTTATGTAATCGTGCTCGCTTTCATGTTTGTTGCGTTCGAGTGGACAAAGCGTGACATCAAGATTGACACGAGCCAGGCTATTACCGACGTATTTTTGAAGAGGAAATCATCCCTATTACAGAACAGCCGGAGCAGGTTACTCCTCCGCCTCCCGAAGCCCCTTCAATTGCAGAGACGTTGACTATCGTTGAAGACGATGCTGACGTGGAAGAAACGGCCATTGTATCTTCTGAAGAATTGAACCAGGCAGTGGAAATCAAATATGTTCCCGTAGCAGTGGAAGAGGAAGAACCGGAAGAACAGACTATTTTCGAGGTGGTAGAACAGATGCCTGAGTTCCCGAATGGTGGTATGGCTGGTTTGATGCAGTATTTGAGCAAGAATATTAAATATCCTACTATTGCACAGGAAAACGGAACTCAAGGCCGTGTAACTGTACAGTTCGTGGTTAATAAGGACGGTAGTATCGTAGATGCTAAAGTTCTGAGAGGCGTTGACCCGTATTTGGACAAAGAAGCTGTCCGCGTGATTATGGGCATGCCGAAGTGGAAACCCGGTATGCAGCGTGGTAAACCCGTTCGTGTTAAGTATACCGTGCCTGTAATGTTTAGATTGCAGTAATAAAATATCTATAAGTGGGAGAGGCTGCCGGAATGCAGCCTCTTTTCATTACCCGCTATTCCCTAAATTCTGAAAATGCCATGTTTACAGCTTCCGAGCTTTTAGAAAGAATAAATTCTCATATTGCAGAATTGCAGTTTACCCGTACTCCTCAAGGTTTATATGCTCCCGTTACCTATGTGTTGTCCATGGGCGGAAAAAGAATCCGTCCGGTATTGATGTTGATGGCCTACAATCTGTATCAGGAGGATATTACCCGTATTTTTAACCCTGCAACGGGGATTGAAGTGTATCATAATTATACTCTTTTGCATGACGACTTGATGGACCGTGCAGACCGTCGCCGTGGTAAGGAGACGGTACATAAAGTTTGGGATGACAATGCTGCCATCCTTTCGGGGGATGCAATGCTTGTATTAGCTTATCAGTTTATGGCTCAATGTCCGGTTGAACACCTGAAAGAGGTGATGGATATATTTAGCCTGACTGCACTGGAAATCTGTGAAGGACAGCAGCTGGATATGGAGTTTGAACATCGGAAGGATGTGAAGGCAGAGGAGTATCTGGAAATGATTCGTCTGAAAACTTCGGTATTGTTGGCTGCAAGCTTGAAGATTGGCGCTCTTTTGGGAGGGGCTTCTTCTGAAGATGCGGAGCAGTTGTATGATTTTGGCATGAACTTGGGTGTCGCTTTTCAGTTGAAAGATGATTTCCTGGATGTTTATGGCGATACTGCCGTCTTTGGAAAGAATATTGGAGGTGATATTCTGTGCAATAAAAAGACCTACATGCTGATAAAGGCTTTTGAACATGCGGATGAGGAGCAGTTGACCCGCTTGAATGCTTGGGTGGATGCTGTTGCATTCAACCCGGAGGAGAAAGTTGCTGCGGTGACGGAACTGTATAACCGGATTGGCGTCAAGGAACTGTGTGAGAAAAAGATGGAAGAGTATTGTGAACGCGCAATGGAAAGTCTGTTGGCGGTGAAGGTGGCAGATGAAAAGAAAGAGGAATTGAAGAACCTGATGGCTAACCTGATGCATCGGGAAGTATAACTTTAAATCCGGGAGAAAATGCCTTATAGAAGATTGCCTAATACAGATCAAGCGAGAATACGGGCGCTGAAAGCAGTGGTCGTCAAGGGTGATATATGTAATGTGTATGATTTGGCCGTATCTTTGAAGGCGTTGACTGATGCGCGGAATTTTCTTACAAAGTTTGAAGCTGCGCAAGCTTATTATGCCGACTGTTTTGAGCGGCAGGCTCGGGCGGGACGTAAGCATCAGGCTAATGTAAAGACTGCCCGTCTGTATATTTCTCATTTTATCCAGGTGTTGAATTTAGCTGTCATCCGTTCTGAAGTGCGTATTGCTCATAAGGAATATTACGGTTTGGACACAAGCAACAATAATGTGCCTGATTTATCGACAGAGCCTGCCTTGGCAGAGTGGGGGCGTAAAATCGTGGATGGGGAAAACAAACGTATATCCCAGGGAGGAATTCCCATTTATAACCCTACGATTGCAAAAGTGAGGGTGCATTATGATATTTTCATGGATAGTTATGAGAAGCAAAAGAATCTTCAATCTTTGACAGCCCGCAGTTTGGACACCTTGGCTTCGATGCGTGCAGAGGCGGATGGTTTGATTTTGGATATATGGAACCAGGTTGAAAAGAAATTCGAGGAGGTCACTCCCAATGAGAAACGTTTGGATTTATGCCGTGATTATGGAATAATCTATTATTACCGTACCGGTGAGAAACGCAAAGAGTAAGTTGAAGAATGAGATTGATTGATTCACATTCCCATCTTTTTTTAGAAGAGTTTGCAGAGGATTTGCCTCAAGTGATGGCTCGTGCCCGTGAGGCAGGAGTCACGCATATTTTTATGCCCAATATCGATAGTACCACCATAGGACCTATGCTTCGGGTGTGCCGTGAATATAAAGGGTATTGCTATCCGATGATTGGATTGCACCCTACCTCTGTGGGTGCGGATTATGAAAAGGAGTTGGAAATAGTGGCCCGGGAGCTGGCTTCACCGAATGAATTTGTTGCGGTTGGCGAGATTGGTATGGACTTGTATTGGGATAAGACTTTTCTTAGAGAGCAGCAAAGGGTGTTGGACAAGCAGATTGAGTGGGCTTTGGAATACGGTTTGCCGGTAGTGCTGCATTGTAGGGAAGCGTTTGACCATATATATAATGTGTTGAAACCCTATCAGCAGACTCCTTTGAAAGGAATTTTCCATAGTTTTACGGGAACCTCGGAAGAGGCCTGCAGGATTATGGAATTTGCGGATTTCATGATAGGAATAAATGGTGTGGTGACTTTCAAGAAATCAACTTTGCCCGAAGTCTTGAAGAATATTCCTTTGGAACGCATCGTGCTGGAAACCGATTCCCCTTATCTGACTCCGGTTCCCAATCGAGGCAAGAGGAACGAAAGCGCATATGTTAAGGATACTTTGGTAAAGGTGGCCGGAATCTATGGGAACTCTCCTGAAAAGGTGGCCCAGGTTACTTCTGATAACGCTTTAAAAGTGTTCGGAATGCTCAAATAAGCTCTTTAAGATTTTAAAGTTTATTAATTTTGAGATTTTATTTAATATAAAACGGGGAGAATGAGGCAGAACAACAAAAAAAAGAATACATTTGTAGCTGAAAACGCTGGTGGTTCGCATTTTTTGTAATTTGCACCCGATTTCAGAAAAGGCGTCTATTGGAGAGATGCTCGAGTGGTTGAAGAGGCACGCCTGGAAAGCGTGTATACCCCTAAAGGGTATCCGGGGTTCGAATCCCCGTCTCTCCGCAGTGTGATAAAATGGAGATAAAACAACAAATTATAATAAATAAATTAATTAATTAATCTTAAAAATTAGACACACAATGAAAAGTTATTTGCAATTGTTGCTGTGATGGGAGTCTTAACATTTGGCTCAACTCAACTTGCTCAGGCTCAAGATGCTCCTGCAGCTGAACAAACTGAACAAGCAGCTGTAGCACCTGCTGCTGACGCTACTGCTCCTGCCGCTATGGAAGCTACAGAAGGTGGTATCCACAAAGAACTCAAAACTAAGTTTATTGAAGGTACTGCATCTTTCATGAGTTTGGTAGCTATCGCATTGGTTATCGGTCTTGCATTCTGTATTGAACGTATCATTTATTTGAGCTTGGCTGAAATCAACACAAAGAAGTTCTTGGCTGCTATTGAAGCTGCTTTGGAAAAGGTGACGTTGAAGCTGCTAAAGACATCGCACGTAACACTAGAGGTCCTATCGCTTCTATCTACTATCAAGGTCTGATGAGAATTGACCAAGGTATCGACGTAGTAGAAAAGTCAGTAGTTTCTTACGGTGGTGTACAAGCTGGTTACCTGGAAAAAGGTTGCTCTTGGATTACACTGTTCATCGCTATGGCTCCGTCTTTGGGATTCTTGGGTACTGTAATCGGTATGGTGCAGGCATTTGATAAGATCCAGCAGGTAGGTGATATCTCTCCGACGGTTGTAGCAGGTGGTATGAAGGTTGCCTTGATTACAACTATCTTCGGTTTGATCGTTGCCTTGATTCTGCAGGTATTCTATAACTACATCCTGGCTAAGATTGAAGCTTTGACCAGCGAAATGGAAGATTCTTCTATCTCTCTGTTGGATATGGTTATCAAATATGACTTGAAATACAAAAATAATTAAGATGGCTAAGTTATCATATAAAGTATCATACTATGCACTGTATGTCATGTTCGCTATCATCTTGGTAGTGTTGGGCATGTTCTTCTTCGGTGGAGATGCTCAGGGCGATGCAGTGTTGGCAAGCGTTGACGCAGAAATGTGGCAACCGGCTCATACAGACGCATTGATTTATTTGATGTACATTCTGTTCTTTGTAGCTATTATTGCTACCGTGGTTGGTGTTTTGTTCCAATTTGGAGCTGCACTGAAAGACAATCCGGGAGCAGCGTTGAAATCTTTGATTGGTTTGGTTATATTGGTTGCAGTTGTTGTTATTTCTTGGACTATGGGTAGTGAAGAACCACTTGTTATTCCGGGTTATAGCGGAACTGAGAACGTACCTTTCTGGTTGAAGCTTACTGACATGTTCCTTTATTCTATCTATATCTTGTTTGCTGGTACAGTCTTGGCAATCATTTTTAGTAGCATTAAGAAAAATTATCATAATCAATTGAGGTAACTCAATTTAAAGATATAATTACAATGGCTAAAAAAAAGAGAAGTTCCTGAAATTAACTCAAGTTCTACTGCGGACATCGCTTTCTTGTTGCTGATTTTCTTCTTGATTACAACATCTATGGATACCGACCGTGGTTTGGCAAGACGTTTGCCGCCTCCACCGGAAAAGGACCAGAAGTTGGACGATGCAAAGAAGAAGGAACGCAACGTATTGCAAGTCTTCTTGAACATGCAGGACCAGTTAATGTGCGGGAATGATTATATTACTGTTGACCAATTGCGTGCAAAAGCAAAAGAATTTATTGCCAATCCGTATAACGAAGATACAAAACCGGAAAAGATTTCTAAGAATGTTCCTTTCTTCGGTACAGTACAAGTGACGGAAGGCCATGTGATTTCTTTGCGTTGTGACCGTGGTTCTTCATACAAAGCATATATGTCTGTACAGAATGAGTTGGTAGCAGCTTATAACGAGTTGCGTGATGAATTGGCTCAGGAAAAGTGGCAGAAGAATTATATGGAGTTGGATCAAGAACAACAAGATGCAATTCGTGAAATTTATTCTCAGAAGATTTCTGAGGCAGAACCTAAAAAGTACGGAGAAAAGAAGTAATGGGAAAATTTAATAAGACTGGTAAACGTGGAATGCCGGCGTTGAACACTTCTTCTCTGCCTGACCTTATCTTCACCTTGTTGTTCTTCTTCATGATTGTAACAACGATGCGTGAGGTAACATTGAAGGTTGAGTTTAAGGTTCCGCAAGCTACAGAATTGGAGAAACTTGAAAAGAAGTCTTTGGTTACGTTTATCTATGTAGGAAAACCTACTGCCGAATTTCGTAAGAAGTTAGGTAATGAGAGCCGTATCCAGTTGAACGACAGCTATGCTGAAGTTGCTGAAATTCAAGATTACATTATTGGTGAACGTGCCAGTATGAAGGAAGAAGATCAGCCGCAGATGACAGTGTCTTTGAAAGTTGACCAAGATACGAAAATGGGTATCGTAACAGATATCAAAGAAGCGCTTCGTAAGGCTTATGCTTTGAAGATTAACTATTCTGCGCAACCGCGTCAGTAAAAGTTAGTTTAATGATATAATAAAGGTCGTTTCATTTGTTGAAACGACCTTTATTGTTTTAAGTATATTGGGTTTTAAGATTTCACATTATATACTTCGCGGTAGATGTGTTCCTTTACAGAGTCAAAATCCTTTCCACATTCTATATCTCCATAGGCCATGATGAGCATAGGCAGGTAGTTGTCGCCTGTTTTATAGGGTGGTTGTTGGTAGGGCTTTTCCCATAAGGAGAATCCTTGCCGTTGATAGAAGTTAATGCGGCGTTTAGCCATTTCTTCTTCGGGTATTTCCACTTCAAGACGATGGGATGTTTTAAGAGTTGGCATAAATGGTTTAGTACGCTCTTTCCATATCCGCCGTTACGCTGTGCGGGGTCAATGGCAAAATGCTCTATATAGTAAAATGTCCGAAATCCCAGTAAGTGATGAGACCTACCGGGGTGTTGTTATGGAAGATGATATTGTTATAGAAGTGCGTTTTGGTATCTGTATACTTGCGCAATTCCTCCAGTTCCCGGTACTCTCTGAAGGGAACGATTGAGTCATTAATTTCTCCATGTAGCTGTACAAGTCTGTGTCAGCTGTTGTAATACGTTGAAGTCTGATCATAAGTTCTTTTAGTTTAGTTTGTTTTTATTCAGTATAAAATTCAATGACGCGGCAGATGGCCCGTTGGCAGACCGGGCAGAAAGTAGGGTATTCATTGGTGCGCATGCGGCAATTGTCTGCCGGACGGTAGATGCCTTTGGCAGAATAGCCAGCTCCTTCATATACGCCTACGGGATATGTTCCACTTTCAGAAGAGGGAGTAGGAACGGGAGTTCCTTGAGCAAGCATATCTTTCCATTTGGAAGTGAAATCGATTCTTGTGCTGATGTTCTGTTCCCAGGGTTCCACATCTAGTGGATAGGTATCTGTCATCACGTCATTGTCGTAGAAGTATTCATCGGCCAGTCCGCCAAAGCTATGCCCGAACTCATGTACCACAACGGGGCGGAACATGGGATGGTGGGCGGTAGTAAGGGTATAGGAATTATAGATTCCACCGCCTCCGTATTCTTCCGTATTGGCAAGGATGATGATGTGTTCATACGGTATTCCCGCCAGCGCATCGTGTATGGATTTGACACGGGAGGTTGTCAGATACCGGTCTGAATAGAATGTGCTGAAATGAGAGCTGAATGCTGTCCGTTTCCATTCTCCGAGGCGTGGTACGCTTACTCCGCTGTCTTCGGAGGGGCTGGCCACTGCTACAATGTTGAAGTGCTTTTTCATGGACCGGAAGGGTTCGTGGGCAAACAGACTTTCGCAGGCAATGGCTGCGTCTTCGTAGAATACCGGCATCTCTTCGGGAGTATATCCTTCTGCAAGGATGGCTACGTCGATGCATTTGGCCGTATTGCCGCTTTGCAGCAGATATTTATGTGGTGTGATGTGGGCAGTACCTTTCTGATGTATCAGGATGTCGTCGGGACTGACCGTATGTTTCATGCTTGCCCGTACATTTCTACGCGGGTCGAGAAGTGTTATTTCTATTTCTGCAGGACGGAGGGGATAGGGAAGGAGAAAGGTGTTTTCGAATCCTTTGGTCACCGCTTTGGCTTCATCCGTTTCCAGCCACTCCTGGAAGAGCGAAGAAAAGGATGTTTTGTAGATTACGCTGCCATTGGCTGCATCTCGCATAATGATTTGTCCGTTTCCTTGCAGGGGCAACTCAGATAAATGATGCTTCCTTCCTGCCCAAGAGGGGAGACAAGACAATCCGTCCAGGCATATCTCTTGTTTGGCTGCATTTCCGGTAAAGATATAGTCGACACGCAGGGTTTTATCTGCAAAATAATCGGCAAAACTTTGGGCATGCAAGGATATTGCTGCCATCAGGCATAATAGGAATAAGGAATACTTTTTCATAACGGTTCATTATTATTGCTACTACAAAGATAATATCTTTAAAGCTCATCTGCAATTTTCCGGTCGTGCGAGATGGAATTTTGCATATGCACTTTGAAATGCCTGATATGCGGTATTATTCTTTTTTTTGCAAGAAAAGTTATAAACCGTATTTTTATTGGCGAAAAAATAGCTAACTTTGCATGTTGCCGTATAGATATGCGGGAGATATAGTAATTTATTAATCATTAGAATTTGAAATGGGACATCATCAATTGGATACTTTAGACGAACAGATTTTAAAACTTATAGCCGATAATGCACGCATTCCTTTTCTTGAAGTGGCCAGAGCTTGTAATGTATCGGGAGCAGCCATTCATCAGCGCATTCAAAAGCTGACAAATTTAGGTATATTGAAAGGTTCTGAATATGTGATTGATCCGGAGAAGATAGGATATGAAACATGCGCCTATATCGGTATCTATCTAAAGGATCCTGCTTCTTTTGATGCTGTAACGAGGCATTGGAAGCTATTCCCGAGATTGTGGAATGCCATTTTACAACGGGCAAGTATGATATGTTCATAAAGCTTTATGCCCGCAACAACCATCATTTGCTGAGCATCATACATGATAAGTTGCAGCCGCTGGGACTGGCGCGTACGGAAACCTTGATTTCTTTCCACGAAGCCATCAAGCGGCAGATGCCTATAACGGTAGAAGAAGAGGAAGATTAATTTTACCGGTGGATATAATCGACGAATGCATAAGGGCAGGGATGCTTCTCATCTGCGGGATGGGACTCCCTGCTTTTCTTGCCATACAGTCGGAGCGACTTCGGGAAAGTAGGCGTCCACCTGAGGGGCTTCTGCATCCACTTCGGTCAGGCAGAGGGTATCTGCAAAGGGAGTGCCTGGCGATAAACGCTTGCACCGCCGATGATGTAGACGTGTTCGTCGGGCTGGCAACTGCTTAGTGCTTCTTCCAATGAGGGAAAAACTTCTGTGCCGGGACAGATCAAATCTTTTGAGTGGACAGAACAACGTTGCGGCGGTTGGGAAGCGCACCTTTGGGAGAGATTCAAAAGTCTTTCGGCCCATGATGATGGTATTTCCCGTGGTGAGGGCTTTGAAACGCTTCAAATCATTGGGAAGCCAGAATAACAACCGGTTCTGATAGCCGATACCTCTCTTTCTGTCTACTGCAGCAATAATACTAATCATATGTGTGTAAAATTCTTTTCTCTTTCTATCTTTTTATTATAGGATTTATACTGACACTTTCCCTGCAATATGCGGATGCGGGTTATAGTTGATCAGCTCGAAATCCTCGAACTTGAAGTCGAAGATGCTTTTCACATCAGGATTGATTCTCATCTGCGGCAAATCCCGCGGTTCACGAGATAGTTGGAGCTTTACCTGCTCCAAATGGTTCAGATAGATATGGGCGTCTCCTAAGGTATGGATGAAATCCCCGGCTTTCAGTCCGGTAACTTGTGCCATCATCTGCAGGAGCAGGGCATAGGAAGCAATGTTGAAGGGCACTCCTAAAAAAATGTCCGCACTACGCTGATACAGTTGTAGGCTCAGCCGTCCGTTGGCGACATAGAACTGGAAGAAGGCGTGGCAGGGAGGAGGTTCATGTTGTCCAAATCACCTACATTCCATGCGCTGACTATAATCCGGCGTGAGTCGGGATTGTGCTTGATGGTTTCTACAGCTTCGCTGATTTGGTCGATGAATCCACCTTTATAGTTCGGCCAGGAGCGCCATTGATACCCGTAAATATGTCCCAGGTCACCGTTTTCGTCCGCCCATTCGTTCCAGATACGTACACCGTTGTCCTGAAGATATTTCACATTGGTGTCTCCTTGGAGGAACCATAGCAGTTCGTATATGATTGATTTCAGATGTAGCTTCTTGGTAGTAAGGCAGGGAAGCCTTCATCCATGTTGAAACGCATCTGGTGGCCGAATACGCTGATGGTGCCGGTACCCGTACGGTCGCTTTTCTCTACGCCTTCGGTCAGTACGCGGTTCAGCAGGTCTAAATATTGTTTCATGATGTAATGCTCTGTTTTATCCGAACGCAAAGGTAGGAGAATTAATTAATAATTAATAATTAATAATTAATAATTAGAGGAAGGGGTCATCAGGTTTCCCACCCAGCCTACGAATTTCTTCCATCCGGAACGCTTTTTCCAGACTTCGGGAGTGAGTAGCGTACTGTTTTGCACGTCCCGTTCGAACATGGCATTCAGCTCATTGGTGGTCTTGGGGTCGAAGATGAAAGCGTTTGTCTCGTAGTCATAGCGCAGGCTGCGGCTGTTGAGATTGGCAGTACCCACCGTGCAGAAAGTGCTGTCTACCATCATTATCTTGGAATGGTGGAAGCCGCCGTTGAAGAGATATATCTTGGCTCCTTTCTTCATCAGCTTGTGTGCTATGTAGAATGAGGCATCCGAGTAAAGGCTATGTCCGACACGGCAGGTATCATGATTTCCACTTCAGTACCTTTTCAGTGCGTTCTTGATTGCCTTGCGGATTGATTTGGTCGGAACGAAATAAGGATTCACGATTCGGATGCTCTTCTGTGCGGCTTGTATGGAAGCTGCATAGGCATGGCTGATGGAGCGTGGTGTTTCGCGTGGCGTGCGGTCCACGATGGCTATTTCTTCGGCAATACTGTCGGGCAGTTGCTGAGTATCCGGGAAGTAGGCAGGTCCACCTACGTGTTGTCCCGTTTCCCGGTTCCACATGGTCAGGAAGATGCCCTGCAGATAGCGCACGGCATCTCCTTCAAGATGTATGTGCATATCGTGCCATTTACCGATTTTAGGCAATCCGTTGATGTAGTAGTCGGCAATGTTCATGCCGCCGGTATAACCTATCTTGCCGTCAATCACTACTATTTTCCGATGGTCGCGGTGTATGGCATGATTCACCCAGGGAAAAGTGATAGGATCGAACTTAACGATTTCGATGCCTTGGGCGCGGATGGATTTCAGATGGCGTTCTTTCAATGGTTGGTTGTTGGACCAGTTGCCGAAGGCATCGAACATGGCGCGGACTTCAACTCCCTCCTTGACTTTCTCTGCCAGAAGGCTGAACAAGGCATTGGCTATGGAGTCGTTGCGGAAGTTGAAGTATTCAAATGGATATGATGCCGGGCATGGCGGATATTCTCGAAGAGATCGACGAACTTGTCATGGCCGGTCATCAGCAATTTCACTTCATTGTTATAAGTGACGGGGGCGCCCATTTCCTTCAAGTAATTCATGACGATGGAATCGCTTGTTGCTTGCGCCCCGGCATTCCCAATAGAAAAACGAATAATATGATGAATAGAATCTTTCTCAAAACTTTCTCCTCTTAGTTAGTTTTATGAGGGGACAAAGATACGATTTATCATTGAAAAACAACTATGCCATAGATGAAATCTTGCGGTAACCGAAATAGAGCAATACCACTCCGGCAATGATTAACGACTTGGGGTCAAGCTCGAAGCTCCGCTCCGGATGGCAGTATCGAAGGTTTCGCGCAAGGTGTCCAGTATCAGCTGCACTCCGTCGAGGGAGACGAACAGTACGAGGGCCAGAGTAAAGCAGAATGCTGTCCATATCTGCGCCAAGTGGCGGCTACGGTCGGGCAGATGTCGCAGTACGCGGCGGCTGAACCCGTTATCGGCTATTTCCTGCCGGTGTTCGGCAAAGAATGAAGTCAGGAGTTTATCATCATTTTCCATCATAACCATTTTGTTTTAAGTAGGAAGCCATTTTGTCTTTCGCCCGCGAGGTGGCTTTTACCGTTCCCGCCGGACATCCGGTGATACCTGTAATCTTTTCGATGCTTTGGTCTTCCATGTAGAAGAGCGTGATGCAGGTGCGTTCCATTTCCTTCAGTGTGGCCAGGGCACGGTAAATGTCCATGTGCTGTCCCACGTCCTGCTGCAGTGTGCTGCATTGAGCGTCCACTCGGTACGTATCCAAATCGTCCGTTTCTTTCCGGCTGCAAATATAATCATAAAAAACGTTATAGGCAATACGGTAGAGCCAGGTTGAGAAGCTGGACAGATTCTTGAACGAAGCGATGTTTGTATAGGCCTTGATAAACGTATCTTGTGCCAGGTCGTCACTCAACTCGCTGTCGCCGCAGGTCTGGTGCAGGAAGAACCGCTGCACGGGCGACTGGTACTTCTTTACCAACTGGTCGAAGGCCCTGGTGTTGTGAAACACCACGACCTGTGCGACTAACGATATGTCACCCATCTGACTCATTTTTCTTCGTTCTTCTTCTGTTGGCTGTAGAAAATCACCAATTGTCCGAAGCCGGTGAACATGACGAGTAAGCCGATACATCCGAGACCGAATTCTCCGGTAATGGCCCAAAGGAAGATGAACAGGCCGATGCCGACGAATATGTTGTTGATGCCTTTGCTGCGGATATCCGTTGCTGCGGCTTCTTTGAAGAAGTTTTCAGGCAGTTGCTGTCCGCTGGCCAGGGCCTGTTCCGCCAGGCGGTACTTGGCTTTCCGGTTTTTATAGCGGAAGAAGAATACTACGAATATGATGAGTAGCGGCAGTCCGAATACAAAGACGATGGCTGTTACGGCAATCACGGTCTCCGAGGTCTTGCTCCCGAGGTCGAACCCGTTCCAGTCCATACTGCTGTGGTGGGTTCTCCATTTTTCCGGAGCATTGCTACTGCCGGCACCGTTTTCATAAGTCATGACACTAAGTGTGTCTGTTACGGTTTCTCCATTGATGACAGTGTCTCTCAATTCGATGACTCTTTTCTTGTTCCCCTGACCGTCGTTCTCTGTTACGGTTCTGTTTGCGCCTTGCACCAGTGTGCAGAACATCATGGCGAGCATTAATCCAAAAATGATACGTTTCATAATCTATGGTCTTTTAATTTGTTTCTTTGTTGGTTAGACGTGTCGTCACCTTTATAAAGTTGCAAAGAGAAGATATTTTTAGAAAACCGGAAATAAGGCGATATTTTTCCGTGAAAATGTCTTATTGTCTTTTTCGGAATAACAAGAAGTAGGTATTTGCGACTGTAAATAGAGGTAAATATACAAACCGGGTTGTTTCTTATTGTAAATACTGTTATCTTTGCGCATCTGTTTTATTGGGAAGTCTTGATGAAGTTGAGGAATATAATGAAGTGTTTCCTCCTCTGCTGTTCATTGCCTATCTGGGAGGAATTACGCTGTTTACCCACTCGCATGTGGTGAATGGTGTTATCATTGTGCATTCCCATCCATTCAAGGGCCAGCATGAGCATACAGAGGTGCAGTTGGAAACCATTTTCTATCTAGCCTCTTTCGTCTCTTCTTCCTTCCGTTGCTTCCGGTTGCCGCGACGGTTTTCCTTGTTTTGTTGTGTGTACTGAGCATTCTTACCACGGAATGCATCAAGTGTGTAAAGCTTCGTGGCGGTATTTGCCTGCGTGCCCCTTCTTTTTCAAATCCGATAGATTAAGGCAATTCCGTTGTGGGATTGCGTCAACCTCATTGATTAACATATTATTTTAGAAGTACATGAAAAATATATATTTTTGTGGTGGAGCAGTATGTCTGTTACTCTCATCAACCGTTTATGCCGAAGATTTGAAGAGTACCGATGCCAATATTGTCGGTCATGTAATAGAAAAAAGTACAAGGGAACATTTGCCTTATATGACAGTTTCGCTGAAAGGCACCACCATCGGGACCATGACCGATGCCACCGGTCACTATTTCCTAAAGAATCTGCCTGAAGGTGAGTTCACGTTGTCCGTCAGTGCCGTAGGTTATAAGTCGCAGGAGCGCAAAGTCGTTCTGAAACGTGGTAAGACCTTGGAAGAGAACTTTGAGTTGGAAGAAGACATGGTGGCACTGGACGGGGTGGTAGTCACAGCCAACCGCAATGAGACTGCCCGGCGCTTGGCACCCACTTTGGTCAAAGTGGTCACTCCTAAACTGTTTGAGCAGACAAACTCGCATACTTTGTCGCAAGGACTGGCCTTTCAGCCAGGTGTGCGGGTGGAGACCGATTGCCAGAATTGCGGTTATTCACAAGTGCGCATCAACGGGCTGGATGGGAAATATACCCAAATATTGATAGACTCACGTCCCATCTTTTCCTCTCTGGCCGGTGTGTATGGGTTGGAACAGATTCCCGCCAACATGATAGAGCGTGTGGAAGTGGTGCGTGGAGGTGGTTCAGCCTTGTTCGGTTCTTCGGCCATTGCCGGGACGGTGAATATCATTACGAAGGAACCGATTCGCAATTCCGGTTCTTTCTCGCATACCATTTCCATTTCGACGGTTCCGGCTCGTTCGACAACAACACGACCCTGAATCTTTCCTTGGTTTCTTCGGACAGTAAGATGGGGCTTATGTGTACGGCCAGAGCAGGCATCGTTCGGCATGGGACTCAACGGAGACGGTTTTTCCGAATTACCGAAGCTGAAGAACCAGACTGTCGGTCTGAATGCTTACTACCGGACAAGTGCCTATTCCAAGCTGAGCCTTGAATACCATCATATGGAGGAATTCCGCCGTGGTGGAAGTGGCTTCAGCCTTCCCCTCATATAGCCGAGGATGCCGGATTGAACGGTACCGGGCGCCCGGACTGGTGGAACAGCTGAAACATTCCATCAACACGGGTGGGCTCAAGTTCACGGCTTTCTCCAAAACCAGAAACATACGTTCAGTACCTATGCTTCGGCTCAGCACATCGTGCGCAATAGTTATTACAGCGCTTATGGAATGACTACGGACTTTACCGGTGTGCTGGGTGCCCAGTATATTTATCATTTTGACAAGTGTCTGTTTATGCCTGCCGATTTGACCGGAGGCATTGAGTTCAATCACGACAATCTGCATGACAAGGCAACGGACGTACAGAAGTATCGTGATGCTGCTTTGGCCGAAGATCCTACGGCAACGGGTGACCGCTTGCAACAACTGATTGAGAAATATACCCCCGCCCCGTTGAACCAAGTGGTGAATATAGCAAGCGTCTATGCCCAGAATGAGTGGAAGAACGAACAGTGGAGTTTCCTGATTGGCGGGCGCGTAGATAAAAACAGCATCATGGACAAGGCTGTTTTCAGTCCCCGTGCCAATATCCGTTACAATCCTACTCAGGATGTGAATATCCGTTTCAGTTATGCTGAGGGATTCCGTGCTCCACAAGCGTTTGATGAAGATCTGCATATCAGTAATGTGGGTGGAGAGTTGGTTTCCATTGTCCGCGCCAAAGGATTGAAGGAAGAGCGTTCGCGCAGCTTCAATGCTTCGGTAGATTGGTACCACTATTTCGGAGATTTCCAGGCAAACCTACTGGTGGAAGGCTTCTACACGAAACTTTCCGACCCGTTTGTCCTGACGCCTCCGGTGAAAGACCCGGATGGTAGCGCTTATCTGATACAGACCCGTATCAATGGTTCGGGAGCTAAAGTGTATGGCGGCACATTGGAAGGAAAGGTTGCCTATAAGGATAAGGTTCAGTTGCAGGCAGGGCTGACGCTTCAACGAAGTATCTATGACTCTCCCGAAGAATGGAGTGCGGATGAGGAGCACTTGTCGGAGAAAGAACGTTACAGCGACAAGATACTGCGTACTCCCGACGTCTACGGCTACTTTACAGCTACCTATATGCCGGTTAAAGCCTTCTCAATAGCTTTGAACGGCAATTATACCGGGCGGATGTACGTTCCCCATTTGCTTTCGGAGGTGAACGGTGAGGCGGATGTATTGGTAAAGAGTCCGGACTTCTTTGAGCTTGGAACAAAGATAGCTTACGACTTTGATTTTCAAGGGTTCTGTTTGCAGCTCAATGCCGGTGTACAGAATATATTCAATTCTTATCAGAAAGATTTTGATAAAGGAGCGAGCCGCGATTCCGGTTATATCTACGGACCGGGTGCACCGCGTTCCTATTTTGCAGGGGTGAAACTCAGTTTTTAAAAAGAGTATTGAACCGTGCTTTTTGTTTAGCCCCGTAGATTGGTGAAACGTATTTTGCACTATCTTTGCTGCCATAAAACAGTTCAAAGCATGAAGCTACCCTCATCTTTCACCGATTATACACGCGCCCTCTTGGGTGTGGAAGAATATGAAAAGCTGGCTGCCGCCCTGGAAGGGGAGCAGCCGGTCAGTATCCGACTGAATGAAGATAAATTACCGGAATCTTCATTCAGTCTTTTTCGTTCCTCTTTTAGGCATGTCCCTTGGTCTACTGCCGGATACTATCTGGACAAGCGGCTGACATTCACTTTTGACCCGCTGTTTCATGCAGGCTGCTACTATGTGCAGGAGGCTTCGTCTATGTTTGTGGAGCAGGCTTTGAGGCGGTATGTGGGCGAAGGACCGGTGGTGATGCTTGACCTCTGTGCGGCTCCCGGCGGGAAATCCACGCATGCCCGTAGCGTGTTGCCCGCAGGCAGTCTGCTGGTGGCCAATGAGGTAATCCGCAACCGCTCGCAGGTATTGGCGGAGAATCTTACGAAGTGGGGGCATTCCGGTGTGGTGGTCACTAATAATGACCCGGCAGATTTTTCTTCCTTGACGGACTTCTTCGACGTCATATTGACGGATGTCCCCTGCTCTGGCGAGGGGATGTTCCGTAAAGACCCCGTTGCGGTAAGTGAGTGGAGTGGGGAGAATGTGGAAATCTGCTGGCAGCGCCAGCGTCGCATCGTTACGGATATCTGGCCTTGCTTGAAGTCCGGAGGCATTCTCATCTACAGTACTTGTACCTATAATACAAAGGAAAACGAAGAGAACATCCGTTGGATACGGGATGAATTCGGGGCGGAGGTATTGCCGTTGGAAATTTCTACTGACTGGAATATTACGGGTAATCTATTGTCGGGAGAGGACTTTCCCGCCTATCGTTTCCTGCCCCATCGGACGAAGGGGGAAGGATTCTTTTTGGCAGTTCTCCGCAAACCGGGCGTGAGCGATGGGAATACCTGGGCCGGGCAGGTGAAATCCTGGGAAAAAGGAAGAAAACCTCAAGGAAAAGGAGCGAAAACTCCGGGTGTTTCCAAAGAACAGCTTTCGGCACTGCATGAGTGGTTTGCGGTTCCGGATAATTACGAATTTATCGTCAATGGCAACAACGTCAGCGCTTTCCCTAAAGCGTATCTCTCCGAACTGTCGGCTTTGCGTTCGTCACTCCGTATCGTGCAGGCTGGGGTAGATGTTGCCGAGTTGAAAGGAAAAGACTGGATGCCTGCTCATGGGCTCGCCATGAGTATAGCACTGAATCCGGATGCCTTTGCCCATGAAGAGATAGGCCGCGAGCAGGCCATCAGCTATCTGCGCAAGGAGGCTGTTGTCCTTTCGGAGACTGCTCCGCGCGGCATTGTCTTGCTCACCTACAAACAGATACCTCTAGGATTTGTCAAGAATATAGGTAACCGTGCCAATAATCTTTATCCCCAGGAATGGCGCATACGCAGCGGATATTTGCCGGAAGGGGTGCTGGAATTGGCAACAATAACCGGGTGAAATCAATCACGTTACTGCAAAGCTGCTGTATATATTTTGCAGTAGCACTGCAGAGCTGTTGCAGTGACACTGCAAATATATATGCAGCGCGACTGCAACACATATGCAGTGGTGCTGCAACACATATGCAGTGCGACTGCAAAAAATATGCAGAACTTTGCAGTATGATAATAGAGTAGGAATGTACTATTTTTTATTGTTTCTTCAATGCAGTATTTTGTTTGTTCAAGCATTTTCTATATATAGATAACTGTTTTAAAACTAATACTATTTGCTTATGCTTAAAAAAACGATTACTGCCTTAAGCCTACTTTGTATCCTTGCAGCCTGCCAGAGTGACGACAACTCTTCACCACAACCCAAGCCTCGCAAAGACATTGCCTTGACCCGTGCCGAGCAGGAGATGATGGATTTAGGAACGGATTTCGCTTTCCGTTTCTTTAATCAGGTTTGTAAAACTGAGGTGGAAAAGCCCAATCTGTTCATCTCTCCTTTGAGCGCTTCGCTCTGTCTGTCTATGATTGCCAATGGAGCGTTGGGAAACACACTATCTGAGATGACAGATGTCCTGGGCTTTCGGGCTATTCGTTGGAAGAAATGAACAACTATAATAAGAAGCTGGTGGAGGCGTTGCTCGATTTGGACAATACCACACAGTTGGGAATTGCCAATTCCATCTGGATAAAGAAAGGGTTCGGTGTTCATGACGACTTTGTAAGCGTAAACAAAAGATGTATGACGCGCAAGTGCAGGAGCTGGATTTTGCCTCTCCCAAGGCTCCGGACATTATAAACGGCTGGTGTGCCGGGAAAACGAATAATTGCATCCCCAAAGTCTTGAATGAGATTCCGGAGACGGCGCGTCTTTATCTGTTGAATGCGCTTTATTTCAAGGGGATTTGGAAGAATCAATTCAAAAATCGGATACGGCAGAAGAGGCTTTTACGAATGCTGACGGAAGCAAATCGACTGTACACATGATGAATCTTCGTGACGAGAGATTCAACTATGCCGAGAATGAGTATTTCTCAATGGCAGAGTTGCCTTACGGCAATGAGGCTTTCAGTATGGTGGTGCTCTTGCCGGCAGAGGGAAAATCGTTGGATGAGTGCCTGCCGCAGCTGAATGACGAGCGCTGGGGGGAATGGAACAGTAGTTTATCAAGCTCTGCCTTGAACCTTAAGTTACCCCGGTTTGAAATGGAATATGATAAAGAACTCATTGACGATATGATGGCAATGGGAATGCAAGAGGCTTTTACTCCATCGGCCGATTTTTCCGGAATGGCGGATGAGGATTTGTTTATCAGTTTGCTGCAACAGTTCACTTATGTGAAAGTGAATGAAGAGGGGACGGAAGCTGCGGCTGTAACTGTCGGAGGAATGGACGTGGCCGCTCCCGGACCAAGTATGGTAATTCCGTTCTATGTGGACCGTCCTTTCATCTTCCTGATAAAGGAGAAGAGTACGGGAGTTATTCTGTTTATGGGTAAAGTCACAAAACTATAACTACAATATATTGAAATAGAAAGAGCTGTCTGCCAACCGCAGACAGCTCTTTCTATTTATAACCGGCTCTTGTATATCTGTGCCATTGCCTTCTGATACTGGTTTTCCAGTTGCAGGAGGTTTGTCTTGCTTTGATAGACAACCGATATTTCAACGAAGTATTCAATCATACTGATTTGTCCTCCCATAAGTGCTTGTTTCAGTAAAGAAAGGTCTTGCTGTTGATGGAAGGTGCGCTCGTATTCCTCCATGGAAGCGTGCAGGTTCTTGGCCTCTTCATAGAGTTGCCACAAGGCGAAGCTGGCTTGCAGTGCGGCGTTCTCCTTTTGGTAGTCAATGTTGAGCGCTTGTGTCTTGGCTATCTTGACCTTATTGCGGTTTTCGAAAAGCGGGAAAGAGAAGCCTACTACTACACCGTTCAGCGGATGCCCCGATTCGGTATTTCTACGGTAACCCAGTTCCAGTTTGGGTAGCCAGCCTTGCTTGCTTGCCGAAATCTGTTTCCGGGCGGCAGAACTTTCACCCTGCAAGGATTGCAGGGTGGGGTCTGAAGCCAGCAGTTCGTCGGCCAGCGGGTGGAAGTCGGCCGGCAACGGCACTGCCGGGTATTCTGTCAATCCGAGTGTTTGGGCGTCGGGTGTGGTACCGGGTCTGGGACGTCCCGGTGTGAGCGGCTGGTTTCCGTTGAGGACAAGCAGCTCTTTCAGTTTATTGTTAAGTGCCGTCTGGTTCATGCGGGCTTCCGTGCGTACATTCAGCAACTCCAGATTAATCTTGTTGGTTTCCAGTGCATTGGCATCTCCCGTTTCCAAACGCCGGGTGTACATGGCCGACAGTTCCTCCGCATTCTTCAACCGTTCGTCGAGCAGGGCTTGCTGGCGTTGCAGCATGATGATGTCCAAGCATACTTCCTTCGCTTGCAACAATATCTGCTGGCGGAAGGCGGTGGCTTGTGCATCCAGTGCATTTGTCTTGAGTCGGTTCATCTTCCCTCGGGTGGCGTAAAGCGTGGGGAAGTCGAAGCTTTGCGAGATGACCATTTCGCCGACTGTCTCGTCACTGTTCTTGGAGTCCCAAAGGTGGGCGTATGACAGTGTAGGGTCGGGGAGGTTGTTGTTTGTCTTGTTCTCCAGTTTTGTGAGGAAATGAGGTGGGAGTTAGCCTGCAATTCCTTGTTGTTGGCCTCTATCTGCTGGAGCACGGCATCAATGCCGGACGTTTGTGCGTTCATCCCCGCAAAAGCGAGGATGGCGGCGCTGAATATGAAAAATCTTTTATTCATTGTCTGACGTTTTAGGTTGTTGGTTATGGTGCATCATCAGGTAAACAATCGGAATGATGAAACCGTTCAGGAACGTGGATGTTAAAAGGCCGCCCAAGATAACCTTTGCCATCGGGCTTTGTATCTCGTTGCCCGGCAGGTCGCCACTGAGAGCCAGCGGGATAAGTGCCAGTGCACTGGATAGGGCGGTCATCAGGATTGATTCAGACGGTCGAGCGAACCGCGGATAACGCTGTCGTAGACGCCATAGCCTTCTTCCTGCTGCAAGTGGTTGTAATGGCTGATGAGCAGCATTCCGTTTCGGGTGGCGATACCGAACAGTGAGATGAAACCGATGATGGCGGGGATACTCACTTCTCCCGTTGTGATGAGCAGGGCGAATACACCACCTATCAATGCCAGCGGCAGATTGATAAGGATGATGGCACTCTCTTCACACTGCGGAATTCATGGTAGAGGAGCAGGAATATCACCACGATGGACATGAACGAAGTAAGTGCCAGCGTGCGGCTTGCTGCCTGCTCGCTTTCGAATTGTCCGCCGTATTCGATGTGGTATCCTTCCGGCAGTTTGATTTGTGCGTCTACCTGGGCTTGTATATCATTGACTACACTTCGCAGGTCGCGGTCGGCCACGTTGGCGGAGATGACGATTTTACGCTTTACATTCTCGCGGCTGATGGTGTTCGGACCCATGGCCGAGCGGATTTCCGCTACATAGTTCAGTGGAATTTTCTGTCCGTCGCCCGTATCAATCATCAAGTTGCGTATTTTTCCATTTCGTCGCGTAGGTTGTCTTTCACGCGTACGGTCAGGTCGAAGCTCTTTCCTTTCGTAAACTTGGGAAACGGCTTCACCGGCCAGGCAGACATTGACAAACTCCGAAAATTCGGGCAGTGAAATGCCATTTGGCAAGCATTTCCCGTTTGGGTGAAATGACAAGTTGCGGACGCTCAATCTGCTGTTCCACGTTCAGGTCGGCAATACCGGGAATCCCCTGGATGGCACTCTTTGATTTCATTGCCCAGAGTGAACATGCGGTTCAGGTCGTCGCCGAACAGTTTGATGGCGATGTTCGCCTTTGTACCGGATAGCATGGCGTCTATACGGTGGCTGATAGGCTGGCCTATTTCCACGTTTGCCCCTACAATGGTACCCAGTTTTCGCGGACTTCTGCCACGAGCTGCTGCGCGAGCGGTCTTTCAACTCAAACGGTGCCTCGATCTCAGAGACGTTTACTCCCAGAGCGTGTTCGTCCAGCTCTGCACGTCCCGTTTTACGGGCCACGGTCTGTATTTCGGGATGGAAAGCAGCAGCTCCTCGGCACGGTGCCCCATCTTGTCGCTTTCTTCCAGGGAAATGCCTGGAAGCGAGGAGATATTGATGGTGAACGAACCTTCATTGAAAGGCGGCAGGAACGAGCGGCCCAGGGTGAAGAAACAGCCGAGCGCTACTACAAATAGTCCGATAGTACCTCCCAGTACCCCTTCTTATGCCCCAATACGAAAGTCAGTGCAGAACCATACCATTGCTTCATCTTGCGTGCTACGGCAGAATCGCTGTTTCGTTGTTTTGTTTTTCGTTTTCTCTTTTCCCAATAGATAGGAGCAAAGTACCGGCGTTACGGTCAGTGCCACAACAGTTGAAGCCGCCAATGCCACAATGAACGCAATACCCAGTGGTACCAACATCCTACCTTCCATACCACTAAGGAAGAACAGTGGTACGAAGCTGACAATGATAATCAGCGTTGAATTGAGGATAGGCATACGCACTTCTTTCGAAGCATTGAACACCACTTCCAGAATAGGAAGTTGCTCGCCGGCAGGTTTCAGTCGGTTTTCGTGCAAACGCTTGTAGACATTCTCCACGTCCACGATGGCATCATCCACCAGCGAACCGATGGCGATAGCCATACCTCCCAGGCTCATGGTATTTATCGTAAAGCCCATATAGTGCAGGGCAAGGATGGAGGCAATCAGTGACAACGGCAGTGTCACCAGCGAGATGACTGTGGTACGTATGTTGGCAAGGAACAGGAAAAGCACGATGACAACGAAAATACCTCCCTCCAACAACGACTTCTGAACGTTTCCGATGGAACTTTCGATGAAACGGCTTTGACGGAAGATGTCTGTGGAAACCTTTACGTCCGCCGGTAGATTCTTCTGCAGGTCTTGCAGGGAAGCTTCCAGTTTGTCTGTAAGCTCCAGCGTGCTTGTGGCGGGTTGCTTGGTGACTGTCAGCAGTATGGCATGCTTACCGCGTTCCGAGGCGGTACCCAGTTTAGGAAGTTTGGCTCCGACTTGAACGTCGGCAATATCTTCCAGCAGGATAGGGGCGCCGGAGACTCCGTTGCTCCGCACCACGGCCTTGGCTATCTGGTCTACCTTGTCGGTAGAAAGTACGCCGCGTACGATATATTCATTGCCATATTCATAGAGCACTCCACCATTGGCATTCAGGTTCATTTCGCGGGTGATGTTCATCACTTCGCTCAATGTTACGCCGTAATGGCGCATCCGTTCCGGGTCCAGCTGCACTTGATATTCCTTGATGTCGCCACCCAGTACGGCAACTTGTGCCACACCGCCCGTAGAGAGCAGGCGGGGACGTATGGTCCAGTCGGCAATGGTACGCAAATCCAGCATAGAGGTCGAATCTGCTGTCAGACCTACAATCAGCATCTCGCCCAAAATGGACGATTGTGGGCCTAGTGTCGGCTTGCCTACGTTGGCCGGTAAGGATTCGCTGACGACTGCCAGCTTCTCACTGACAATCTGCCGGGCAAGATAGATATCTGTATCCCAGTCGAATTCTACCCAGACTACAGAAAAACCGTTCGTTGAGGAAGAGCGTACACGGCGCACACCCGTTGCACCGTTTACAGCCGTTTCTACGGGAAAAGTGACCAGCTGTTCCACTTCCTCTGCTGCCATACCATTTGCTTCGGTCATGATGACCACGGTCGGCGCATTGAGGTCAGGGAACACATCCACTTCCGTATGCATGGCGGTATAAGTACCGCCAATCAGCAACAGCACCGATGCTACCAGCACCAGGATGCGGTTCTGAAGAGAAAACCAATTATTTTGTTTAACATCTTTTATTTACTATTTACAATGTACAATTGGGCTGCGCAATGTCAGCCGCACTTGCTGTTTTATCTAATATTTCTTGTTTATCTGACTTTACACTCCCCATTCGTCACGTAGCCCTTATACTGCATAGCGAAATGGTACTTTGTAAATTGTCAAATTGTACATGAGATTAGTGTTCATGGCTATGTGCCGGAATAGCATTCGTTGCCGATGCCAGCTTCACTTGATAGGCTCCTTGGGTTACGACGCGATCGCCTGCTTTTATGCCGGAAAGGATTTGTACACTTTCGCCATTGTCGGCACCCAGGGTGACAAGCTGTTTTTTGTAGCCCTCTTCATCCAGTTGCAGGTAGACAAAGAAGCTGCCTTGTTCCTCGGTCAGCGCACTGTGAGGAAGAGACAACACGTTCTCCATTGGTGAGGATAATAGGAATACTTCTACAAACGAGCCGGGAATAACGTCTCCCTTATTGTCGAATTCAAAAGTTACGGGTACATAATATCCGTTCTCACCCGAAGCCTTTCCATAAGAAAGCATGCGCCCGCCCAGTTCTTTCAATGTATATACCTTATTATTATAAGGAGTACAGAAGTTGGCAGAACCGATGCTGTTTAGGTAAGGATAGTACTTTTCGGATACATCCGCACGCAGGAAAAGCTTGCGGTTCTGGGTGACGCTTACCAACGGCTGGCCGACGCTGACGTAGTCCCCTTCTTTCACCAACAGATTCTTCACATAACCGCTGATGGGAGAAACAACAGCCTGGCCGCTTGCCGAATGGTTCTTTGCGACTGCCTCGTAACTGATACGGGCATTTTCGTAAATCTGTTCGGCTTGCGCGAATTCCTTTTCAGATACGATTTTGTTGCCTACAAGCGCTTTCATACGCTCGTATTCTTTTTTGGAAACCTCGTAGGCTATCCGGGCTTTCTGCACCGGGTCTCCGTCGGCCATGTTTTTGGATGACAATACCACCAAAGGAGTACCTTTGCTGACACTCATTCCTTCGATAACTTTTCCCTTGAAGGAAACCACGCCTGCTACTGTAGCTACGGCTACGCTCTCGTCTCCCTGGGCTGCCATCACCTGGCCGCTGGTCTTGATGACTTGATGGAAACTACCCGGTTCAACAGTGCTGACTGCTACGCCGGCAGCTTGCGCCTTTGCTGGTGGCAGGATGATTTCATCGCTTCCTCCGGCATGGTTTTCCTGCTCTTCGTGCTCATGGTTGTGTTCCTCATGTTCGTGGTCATGTCCCTCGTGGTCATGTCCGTCATGATTGTGCTCTTCTGTTTCGTGATTATGTCCTTCGTGGCTGTCTCCGGACTTGCTGTTACAGGAGCCTAAAAGGAATAATCCCAAGACTCCCATGAAAATAACTTTTTTCATGATGATATTTGTTCTTACTTTTGATTTTGAATACAAAGTTAGGGCATAGGGCGTGCAACCAAATTGCATTGTTCCTTATGCCGGATAGAAATCTGTCCCGGTGATGTTCCGGTAACAGTTAAGCAAGAAGAGACGGAGGGGCACGAAGTCCCGTAGCACATATGATAAATGTGCTATGAAGAGATTCCAGATAGATACACTCCTGCCTGCTTATGTCAAACTCGGGTAGGATGAGTAACTTGGAAAAAGGTTCAATGAGTAGGGTAACTGCCCACAAGGCATCCGGATGTGAACACACATCATTGGAAGAGCTGGGCGTCTGTTGTACAAAGTGGGTTGTCATGCATCCCGTGTCGCAACAGCAGTGCTCGTTGCCCGGGCTATGACGGTGTCCGCAGCAATCGGCGGTGATATCATTCTTCATGCATATCATTCCGTCGGCATGATGATGGTGGGGAATGACGGGTATCACCAGCATTATCAAGCTGATGAAAAAGAATATAGGTTATGTACTGTTTCTTTTTCATTCCTCTATCTTTGGACGGATGCAAAGATAGAGGTTAAGGACTTAATTACCAAATAGAAAATGCTAAAAAGGTTTGAATAACATATTCAATCCCTCATTCATGCTGGGGTGGGTGAAAATGAAGTCCCGCAGGAAATGGTAACGCTGTCCCGTTTTCATGATTGATGCTACGGTATTGATTACTTCTGGTGCATCGGCACAAAGTAGGGTACAACCCAGAATCCGTCCGGTATGGATGTCTACAATAGCTTTGAGCATACCGTCTATGCTGTGTAGCGTACGGGCACGTGGAATCATGGCAGCAGGGATACGTGCCACATGTATGGAATAACCGTTCTTCATCGCTTCCTCTTCCGTCAGTCCTATATGTGCCAGCGGTGGGTCGGTGAAAATGGCAAAGGGGATTGGATACCGGTCTTTTGTACTCCTTTTTTTGTTTTCAAAGAGTTGATTACGGATGATACGGAAATCATCGATGGACAAGTAGTCGAACTGTTCGTCTCCTTTTACGTCCCCCAGGGCCCATACGTGTGGGGCTGTAGTCCGTAATTGGTTGTCGACAACGATGGCTCCCCGCTTGTCTGTTTGTATACCCGCTTTTTCCAGATTCAGCTCTGCAGTCATAGGCTTGCGGCCGATGGCTACCAGCAAGGCATCTCCTTTCAGGTAGTAGGGAGTGCCGTTTGCACTGTCCGTATAGGTCAGAGTTATTCCTTCGGCTGTGTCGTACACGGATTGGACACGGGCGTTCAACCGGACATTGATACGCTTTCGGTTCAATGCTTCCAGCATGGAGGCGGCAATGTCGCGGTCCACTTTAGGCAGAAAGCGGTTTCCCGCTTCCAGCAGTGTGACATGGCTTCCAAAGCCTGCATACATAGTGGCAAACTCCAATCCGACAGCACCGCCGCCGATGACGAGCAGGTGTGCGGGCAGTTTGTTCGATTGCAGCAAGGTCTCACTGGTATATACGTACTTGCTCTCCTTGAGTCCGTCGATGGCAGGCAGGATAGGTGGACCCGGTGTTGATGAATATCTCTTTTCCCTCAAGAATCGTTTCGTCCTTGCCGGAGACTATACGGATTGTATTTTCGGACAAGAAAGAAGCAGTTCCGTCATAGAGGGTTATATTAGGCTTGTTTTTACATTTTCATAATTTTTCTCACGCAGGAAGGATACAAGCTTGTCTTTCCGCGCCACGGCAAGTGCATACAGTTTGGACTGGTTCTTATAATCGTCATAGTATCTTTTTCCGCATATTCCGATTCGTGAATCAGAGTTTTGGTAGGGATACATCCTACGTTTACACATGTTCCTCCGTACATCTGAGGGGAACGTTCCACGATGGCTACTTTCCAATTCCGTTCGGCCAGTTCGGCGGCCAATAACTTGCCGCCCTTGCCGAATCCTATTATGATGGCATCATATTGTTTCATTTTAATATCTCTTAGTTAAGTGTTTAGTAAAATGAAAACAATATGTATCGGCCATTGTTCGGACGCCGGGTTTAGCAGATGCTTATCGTTCCAGTTCGCGGAGGGAGTCCATTTCTTCTTCAAGGAATTCGTAGATGCCGCTCAAGTGCTCTTTCACTTGTTTGTTGCCGAATTCATATACCTTGCTTACCAGTCCGTCCAGGAAGTCACGGTCGTGGCTGACGAGGATAAGGGTACCGTCAAAATCCAGTAACGCTTGCTTCAGGATATCTTTGGTTTCATGTCCAGATGGTTGGTCGGTTCGTCCAGTATCAGCAGATTCACCGGTTCGAGCAAAGCTTTATCATGGCGAGGCGTGTGCGCTCTCCACCGGAAAGCACCTTGACCTTCTTCATGGACTCTTCGGGGCCACCGAACATGAAGGCACCCAGCAGGTCGCGTATCTTGTTGCGGATTTCCTTTGCCACATCGTCGATGGTCTGGAATACGGTCAGGTTCTCATCCAACAATGAGGCCTGGTTTTGTGCGAAATATCCAATCTGCACGTTGTGTCCTATCGTGAGGGTGCCTTCATGTTCTATTTCCTTCATGATGCACTTCACTAACGTTGACTTTCCTTCCCCGTTCTTACCAACGAAAGCAACCTTGTCTCCCGTTCTATGGTGAGGTTGGCATTCTTGAAGACCACATGGTCACCGTAACTTTTCCCTACTCCCTCCATGATGACGGGATAATTGCCTGAGCGGGGAGAAGGAGGGAATTTGAGGCGTAACGCTGAAGTGTCTTCTTCATCCACTTCCAGCAGTTCCAGCTTCTCCAGCATTTTTACGCGGCTTTGCACTTGCAGGGTTTTGGAGTAGGTGCCTTTGAACCGTTCGATGAATTCCTTGGTTTCGGCAATGAACTTCTGCTGGTCGTCGTAGGCTTTCTGTTGCTGTTCGCGGCGTTCCTTGCGGAGTTCCAGGTATTTGGAGTAGTTTACTTTGTAATCGTATATCCGTCCCATGGTCACTTCAATGGTACGGGTGGTGATGTTGTCTACGAATTTACGGTCGTGGCTGATGACGATGACAGCCTTTCCATTGCTGATAAGGAAATCTTCCAGCCATTGTATGGATTCTATGTCCAGATGGTTGGTAGGCTCGTCTAGCAACAGCACGTCAGGCTTTTGCAGCAACAGCTTGGCAAGCTCGATGCGCATGCGCCATCCACCGCTGAAGTCACTGGTCTGGCGGTTGAAGTCTTCGCGTACAAAGCCCAGCCCGAGCAGTGCTTTTTCTACATCCTCCTCGTAATTGGTGGAGTCGATGGCATAGAACTTTTCGCTTAAGGCGGAGACATTCTCGATAAGTTCCATGTAGCTGTCGCTTTCGTAGTCGGTACGCGTTTCCAGTTCCTTGTTGAGGCGCTCTATTTCAGCTTCCATTTCATGCAGGTGGGCAAAGGCTTGCGCCGCTTCCTGGAATACGGTACGTCCGTCTTCCGTCATAAGGTGCTGTGGAAGGTAAGCTATGACACTGTCTTTGGGGGCTGAGATTTTTCCACGGGTAGGTTGTCTTACACCTGCCAGGATTTTCAACAATGTACTTTTCCCCGCTCCATTTTACCCATCAGGGCGATACGGTCTTTTCGTTGATAACGAAAGATATGTCACTGAATAAAGTAGTTCCGCCGAATTCTACGGCCAGTCCGTCTATAGAAATCATTATATATTTTTAATGAGCTGCAAAGATAGTGCAAATCTATTATTTTTATATCTTTGCCCTATATAAACAAAACGCATAGGTCATGGAAATAGAAAAGTGTCAGGAGATTACCGTCCGCTTATTCTGGTTGCGGAAGATGATGATAGTAACTTTAAACTGATAAAGGCTATTATCGGCAAGAAATGCGAGATACTATGGGCAAAGAATGGTGAGGATATTGTAAATTTGTTCGAAGAGAATCGCGACAAGGCGGAAGCTATTCTGATGGATATAAAAATGCCTATTATGAACGGGCTGGATGCTACGGTGATTATTCGCAAGAAGGATAAGGAACTTCCCATCATCATGCAGACCGCTTACGCCTTTACTGCCGACCGCGAAAAGCCTTGAGTGCGGAGCCTCGGAAGTGTTGGTAAAACCCATCACTCTGTCTGCTTTGCGTACATGTCTGAGCCGTTATTTACCCAAATTGGTTTGGTAAGGCTTTACTGATAATAAAAGGGAACCGGATGACTAAGTAATGAATATATCATCCGGTTTCCTTCTTTATTCTTGTGCATTGTCTTTTCTCTTCCATCTTCTTTTTACAAATTCGATTTTGAGATTGGCTTCTTCCATATTCTTCTTTATTTCCGTCATGGATGACAGCAGTTGTGCCAGTTCGTAGACGCTGGCAAGGGCCTGGCGGTCGGCGGCAGTCATGGATGGAATAGGGACGTTCCCTTGATAGTTGACTTTGATATTCTTGTCCTTGTTCAGATAAAGGAACCCCATGACGTTTCCGTCTTCTCCCAGTTTGAAGTCTGCCTTTTCAATCTTTCACCGAGGTCAGTGGTTTCGTAGCTGTCTTTGGCGGCGGGTGTTTCGGCAAAGCTACCATCGGGAGCAGTGACTTTGACGGCCACATGGTGGATATTATGGGCTCCGCAATAAATGGAAGTCATGCTCATGACTCCGTTTTCGTCTACCTGGAAGCGAAGGAAAGAGCGATGCAGATTTTTCTATCACTTGGGAAGGATGAAGGTAATTGCCGATATTCTGGTATTCGGCATCTTTTCAAAGGTGTATTTCCTTTGATTGCATCGAAATCCTTTTGCTTGGCTTGAAGCATACTGTCCAGATAGACCAGGCTCTTTTCCTGCTCTTTCAGTTCCACTTCCTGCATCAGGCCGATGCCTGCACGGCGAGTTTCAAACGCTTTGGGATAGAGCATCTTGATGCTGTCAATCAGAATCTTCGCTTCATTGTAGTTGCCGAGTTCAAACGCTTCGCGGGCAGCTTGTAGTTTTTCACCGGCCTTCTTCTCCACATCTTCGCAAGAGAAGAGTGTACAGCATAGGCATGCAAGGAGTATTACTTTTTCATATTTGTTGTTCTTGGAGTTAGAGTCCACAAAAATAGAAATAATATCTTTATCTTTGCAGCATTTTAATGTGCAAATGTGCTAATAGACCATTAACACATTTGCGTATTCATTACATTAGCGCATTATTTATGATAGATTTGACGGCAGAAGAACTGAAGCAATATTTTAGTGATGATATATTCAAGCGGATATCCGAAACGGCTGATGAATTGGGATTGGAATGTTACGTAGTCGGTGGATATGTACGTGATATTTTCCTGCAACGTCCTTCCAAGGATATTGATGTGGTGGTGGTAGGCAGTGGCATTGCCATGGCCGAGGCGCTGGGTAAGCGTCTGGGGCGTGGGGCGCATGTTTCCGTCTTCAAGAATTTCGGTACGGCACAATTGAAGTACTATGGTACGGAAGTTGAGTTTGTGGGTGCAAGAAAAGAATCGTATACACACGATTCCCGCAAGCCTATTGTAGAGGACGGTACATTGGAGGATGACCAGAACCGCCGTGATTTTACCATCAATGCACTGGCTGTTTGCCTGAACCGGGTGCGTTATGGCGAGTTGGTCGACCCCTTTGGCGGTATTGGAGACTTGAAGGAAAAGACCATCCGGACTCCCCTCGACCCTGATATAACTTTCAGTGATGACCCTTTGCGCATGATGCGCTGTGTCCGTTTTGCCACCCAGCTGGGATTCTATATTGACGATGAGACATTCGATTCTTTGGAGCGTAATCGCGAACGCATCTCCATCATCTCCAAAGAACGCATTGCAGACGAACTGAACAAAATCATCTTGTCACCTATTCCGTCTAAGGGATTCATTGAGCTGGACCGCTGTGGTCTGCTGGAACTGATATTCCCGGAACTTGTTAGGCTGCAAGGCGTGGAGACGCGCAATGGACGCGCCCATAAGGACAATTTCTACCATACGCTCGAAGTACTCGACAACATCAGCAAGAAGACCGACAACCTTTGGCTACGCTGGGCAGCTCTTCTGCATGATATAGCCAAGCCTGCCACCAAGCGTTGGGAACCCCGTGCGGGCTGGACGTTCCATAACCATAATTTCATTGGCGAGAAGATGATACCCGATATTTTCCGCAAGATGAAGCTCCCTATGAATGAGAAGATGAAATATGTGCAGAAAATGGTGAGCCTGCACATGCGTCCCATTGTGATAGCGGATGATGTAGTGACCGACTCGGCAGTGCGTCGTCTCTTGTTTGAGGCAGGTGATGATATAGACGACCTGATGACACTGTGCGAAGCCGACATTACTTCCAAGAATATGGAGCGTAAGAAACGCTTCCTTAATAATTTTCAGTTGGTACGCCAGAAGCTGAAGGATTTGGAGGAACGCGACCGTATCCGTAATTTCCAGCCTCCGGTCAGTGGTGAAGAAATCATGAAGACTTTCGGCCTTTCTCCTTGCCAGCAGGTAGGTGCCTTGAAGAGTGCCATTAAGGATGCCATTTTGGACGGCATCATTCCCAATGAATACGAAGCCGCCCGTGCATTTATGTTGCAACGGGCGGAGAAGATGGGGCTTAAGGAGTTGTGAGTTATAAGTTGCATGTTATGTACCATGCGTTATAACTCATAACTTATAACTCTTCTTTTTCTACTTGGAACTTGCGGCTTACTTTCATCAGGTTGATGGTGTAGGTCACTACGTTCTGGGCTTCTTGTATCATAGTCAGGTATACCATGCTGACTTTGATGCTGCCGCTCTGGCTTTGGATGCGTTGCAGCTCTTCGCGTTTCAGGTGAGACAACTGTCCGTTGAGGTCGTTGGCTTTGCGAATCTCTGTTTCCAGTTCATCATAATTGTTCGTTTCCAGCTTGTGGCGGCATACTTGTAACAGATAGCAGATGTCTTCGGCTACGTCTGTAAATTCTCCTTTCTGAATGGCATCCAGCGGATTGAAGTTATTGTCTATGTGCTCTAAGCAAGGTTCGCAAAGACGGCCTACGCTGTACACCAGTTCGCTGGCAAAGTCGTTGCCTTGATAGTAATAGAGTCCTTTTCCAGTACGGTATTGTTGTCGAGACGGCACATGGCAAGTGTTCCGGTACGCTTCATCTGCTTGATGAGTTGTTTTTCGAATTTTACTGAGCCCATGGCACGACGCAGTCCGCGTAGATTCTCGTGTAGGAAGGAAGTGACGGTACGTTCAAAATTCTCTTCTGTGAATTCTATAATCTTCACCAGTTCTTCACGGGTATGCTTGCGGAGCAATTCGATGACTTCATTGTTGTCCGTACTCTTCATCAACTGTTTCAGGGTCTCGTTGCCCTTTCTCCTTGCGCTTTTGTACATCACTTGGCTACGAATCAGCATGAAGACTGCCAGACCAATCAGTGCCAGGATGGCAACCGTACCGCCGAAATGGATAATCAGTGCTACGAAGAAACAGATGGTGAACGCTGCTCCGGCAGTGATGAACCAACCGCCGATAACGCTGAGTACACCCGTAATGCGGAATACCGCCGAATCACGTCCCCAGGCACGGTCGGCAAGCGATGTACCCATGGCTACCATAAAGGTGACGTAAGTGGTGGAAAGGGAAGTTTCAAGGAAGTTCCCAAGGCGATGAGCAGACCAGCCAATACGAGATTGACGGAGGCGCGAACCAAGTCAAAAGCGGCGCCGTCGGCTATGATGGCTTCATCCTTCTGGAAGCGTGTGTTCATCCACCGCTTGCTGCTTTCAGGCATCGTTTTGGATATTCCGTTAGCCAGAGTCATGCTGAAGCGTACCAGCGTACGGGCTATCGGGGTACTTCGAAGTTCTCTTCACCGTCATCCTGGCGGGCAAGGTCCACGGAAGTCTTGATAACGTTGTGGGCTTTCTTGGATGTGCAGAGTGCATAAACCATAATGGCGCCTGCACCGATAAGGAAATACCACGGGGTTTTGGCTGCACCGAGGAGTGAGGACATCAGGAATCCGTCGGGGCCGGCGGCCGTACCATTGGCTGTATAGTCAATAAATGAGGAATATCCTGCGAGGGGACACCGATAAAGTTCACCAAGTCATTGCCGGCAAAGGCAAGAGCGAGGGCGAAAGTACCCATCAGAACCACTACTTTGAAGACATTTATCTTGCACCAATGCAGTATCTGCATCAGTATGGTGAAGAATACAAAGAAACCGGTTATCAGCAATGCGGTATTGTCGTGTATCCATTGCTTGTTTTCAGGGGTCATGAATGAGCTGTCTTTCAGCCCCTTTATCAGCATGAAGTAGATGATGCTGGTGGCAGCTATACCACCGAACAGCGCGATGCTGTATTTCATGTTCTTCTTGTAGTTGAAGGTGAACACGATACGTGCCAGCCACTGTACCAGCATACCGAAGAAGAAGGCAATGGCTACGGATACAAAATGGCCATGATGACAGACAGCGCCTTGTCTGTATTGATGAGGTCGCCCAGTCCCAATGTATCGCTGTTATAGACCTTGATGAGCGCCAGTGCGAACGTACCTCCCAACAGTTCGAACACCATGGATACAGTGGTGGAGGTAGGCATTCCATAGTGTTGAAGACATCTAATAGCACGACGTCCGTCAACATGACGGCAAGCAGAATGCACATGATTTCGGCAAAGTAGAAGTGCTCCGGTTGATAGATGCCGTGTCGTGCAATGTCCATCATGCCATTGCTGAGTGCCGCACCGATGAAGACGCCAATGCCTGCAATGAACAGTATGGTTTTGAAAGATGCTGCCTTTGCTCCGACAGCCGACTGAAGAAAATTGACCGCATCATTACTGACACCTACCACGAGGTCGAAAATCGCGAGTACGAACAGAAAGATGACGATACCCAGATAAATTGTTTCCATAGACATGTATTTTATTTCCGGCTGCAAAGGAAAGAGTTTGGTGTTGCAGGGAAATGTCATACATGTTACAGAAATGTTACAAAGCGATTGACGATTGTCTTTTTCCTGATTTAGCTAGACGCTTTTTCTTTTTATAACCGATATCAGTAGACGGTTCTTGGAATGTTGTACTGGTTCAGTAGTCACTTCTTCCCAAGCCCTGCTGATATAGTAGACACAGCAAAGTGAGTTGTCCTGATTCTGTTGACAGTCATCCTGCTGCATTTGCAGAGCCCGTGCTTGCTTGTCCGGCAAGACTGGGTGCCCCTAAAAGAGGCATTCTGTCTTTGTCAGGTGCGCTGTCCTGCGCCTTCGCCCGGACTTGCTGTCCGGCTTTGCAAAGATATTGCATCCTTCTTTTTATTGCTACTTGTGGAAGGATATTTTTTCTTCTTCCACATTTTCTTCTGTATTCCCTTCTCCAGATGCGCCACAGCAGGTATTTTATACCCGATACTCATATGCGGTCTGCGATGGTTATAGAAATGTATGTAGCGAGCTATGACATTTCTTGCATGCCCGATTTCGTTGAACCGGCCTCGAGGATGGCTGCTTTCCGCCTTAATAATCCCGTTGATACGTTCCGCAACGGCATTGTCGGTGGGTTTGTAGTCTTCCGTCATACTGATGGCAATGCCATGTTTCTGAAGAAGTGCCACGTATGGGTCGCAACAGTATTGTACGCCACGGTCCGAGTGATGTATCAGGCCCGTAAGATTTTCATCTCCTGTCATTTCAACAGCCTGCTCTATAGCCTGTTGCAATGCATTGATGGTTGCCGATACCCGTAAGGTGTCGGCAAGCACCCATCCCACTATCTTATGGGAGTAGGCATCCGTAATCAGATGCAGATAACAGACTTCACCATTGGCAAGTGGTATATAAGTAATGTCGCTGACCCACAACTGGTTGGCTGAAGTCAAGGTCAGTCCTTTGATTAGGTTCTTCCACTTGTGGTAGCGATGGTTGGAGTTCGTCGTATGCCGGGTCTTGCGGGCAGGAAGCATCAAGCGGTGTTGCCGGAGCAATGCATAAAGCTGTCCCGCCCAGGCATGAACCCGGCTCCAAAAAGCACGGTGAGCATAATCCACAGTTTGTAACAGCCTATACCCGGATCTTCGATACGGATATCACGGACAGCATCCAGCATGAGACGTTCCCTATGTATCTGACTCTCAATGTCAGCCTTTGACTGGTAGTAGGCTTGACGACAATGGCCAAACAGACGGCAGGCCAACGCAACTTTCAGGTTGCGCTGACTGACCAGTTCCGTTACGATTTAGCCCCAGATTTTTTTCTGATAGGGATGTTGAAGAGTTCTTCAGCACGCGTAATCATCAACTCACGGGCTTCTGTTTCCAGCTTGGAGAAAGACAGGGCTTTCTCCAGCTCTTTAATGCGCTTTTTTAATTGGGCATTTTCATCTTTGTAGGCTTCCTTGCTGCGATTGGACATATCTGGTGATTCTTGTTCAGAAGGCAAAGATAGCTCTTCTGCTAAATTTGAATACTTTTTAATCCAACTATTTAGCAAGGCAGGGCAACAAATGCCATGTGCCCGGCAAAAGGCATGCTTACTCATACCTGATTGGTAGTAAGAGTGAAGAAAAAACAGTTTTTCATCTTCACGATAAAGCTTTCGTTTTGAAGTCATAATAGTAACACATTTATTAGTTTGTAAATGTGTCTACCTATATCAGGATAAGACAGATTGATAATTGACGATTGATAATTATCGTTAATCCTTAATCCCTTGTTTCAAGTATTCGTAAAAGCTATATTGCGACCGTACCTTCTCCTTTTGCGGTCGCGACGACTTCCAGCGGTTTCGCAACCGGTCGTCCACAAAGCAGGCTTTCCGTTTGTCCGACAGTTGTATGGATAGCATATCGATGAGCTCTTGCTTCAAGTCCGGGTCCAGAATGGGGGTGACGGCTTCGATACGGCGGTACAAGTTACGCCGCATCCAGTCCGGCGAGCCGAGGAAGAGCTTGGGTGCGCCGCCGTTGCCGAAGTACCACACACGGGCATGTTCCAGAAAGGTATCCACGATGCGTGTCACGCGGATGTTGTGGCTGTACTCCTGCCCGGGGATGAGGCAGCAGATGCCGCGGACAATGAGGTCTATCTCTACACCGGCTTGCGAGGCTTCGTAGAGGCGGTCTATCATGGCGGGGTCTTGCAGGGCATTCATTTTTAGGATAATCCGTCCTTGCTTGCCTTGCCGGGTCAGTTCTATTTCGTGATTGATGAGGCGGTTCAGTTCAGGAATCAGGTTGAAGCGGGCCACAAGCAGGCGGTGGAACACTGGATTTTCCTTTCCCTGCAGAGTACGGAACAAGTTGTGCAGGTCGTTTACAATCACTGGGTTGCAGGTGAATAGTCCGCTGTCCGCATAGAGGGTGGCGGTCTTTTCGTTGAAGTTGCCGGTGCTGATGTAGGCGTAGCTTGTCAGTTTGCGCCCTTCCTTATCGCGGCGTAGCACGAGGGCTACTTTGGCATGTACCTTTAGTCCTGGTATGCTGAAAATGATGTTGATGCCGGCGGCTTTCATCATCTCGGCGGTGGCGAGGTTGTTTTCTTCGTCGAAGCGGGCTTTCAGTTCCACAAAGACGGTGACTTTCTTTCCGTTCTGTGCGGCGGCTATCAGGGTGTTGATGACGGTGGAGTTCTCTGCCACGCGATACTGGGTCACCATGATTTCGCGCACGGTGGGTTCGTGGACGGCTTCATATAGAAAATGGATGAAGTGGTCGAAGGAGTGGTAGGGATAATGCAGCAGCAGGTCCTTCTTCTCCACATAGCGGAAGATGGATTCGCGTTCGTCCAGGCAGGTCAGCTTCATGGGCTGGGGTTTCTTGATGGGACGTACGCTTTGGTTGGGATTGGGCAGATGCCGCAAATCCTCCATGTTGAGGTGCTTGTCTCCCGGCACCAGCTCCCGGCGGTCTATGCGGTAGGCATCTACCAGAAAGTCGAGGAAGTCCTGGGGCATGGCGCGGTCGTATACAAAACGGCACACGGCGCCTATCTTGCGTTTCTTTACCTTCTTCTTCACCTGCTCGATGATTTCGGAGGTATTGGCGGCATCGTCTATCAGAATATCCGCATCGCGTGAAATCTTGATGCAATAACTGCTGTCCACTTCATAACCGGGGAAGATGGTATCCAGATTGGCCTTGATGATGTCTTCAATGAACATCAGATAATAGTCTTTCCCCACCTTGGGCAGCTGGATGAAGCGCGGCACTTTGCTGTACGGCAGTTTCATCACGAAATACTGGATACGGTTTGGAGAACTGGCGGGAGCTCCTTTCAGATGAAGCCGTACGGCCAGATAGAGACGGTTGTCGCGCAGGAATGAAATCACCTTGTCCTTGCTTACGGGCACCGGGGCCAGATAAGGGAATATCTCTTCGCGGAAGAAGCTGCGCACAAAGTCGCGGTGAAACGGTTCTACGTTGCGGCTTTGATAAAATATGATGTGATGTTTCCGCAGGGCGGGCAGTATCTTCTGTTCGTAGATGCGGATACGTTCCTCCAGTTGGCGGTTGACTTCTTGGTTGATTTCATCTACCAGTTCGGCGGCAGACTGCATAGTCTCTTCATCGCTTTGCGAGGCTCCGGTGGCTATGGCCTTATGGTCGGCTACGCGTATCTTGTAGAATTCTTCCAGATTGGAGGAGTATATGGAAATGAAGTTGATGCGTTCGTATAGCGGCAGTGTATCGTCTTCGGCTTCCAGCAGCACGCGGTAGTTGAAAGACAGCCAGCTGATATCACGTTTGAAATATCTGTTTTCCATAGTTTAATGTGCTAAAGTGATTAATGTGCCAATGTGCTAATGAAGAGAAATTCGCGGATGGTGCGCAGCCAATTAGCATATTGGCACATTATCACATTAGCATATTGATTTCTTTCCCAAATATAATTACCTTTGTCTTAATAAACAAAGGAAAGATGACAAAAGTTGGTTTATTATCGGATACGCATGGCTACTGGGATGAAAAGTACCTGCAATATTTTGAGGGCTGTGACGAAATATGGCATGCCGGTGACATCGGTTCGCTGGAAGTGGCACAGAAGCTGGCGGCTTTCCGTCCCTTCCGTGCCGTGTATGGCAATATTGACGGGCAGGAGATACGGCAGCTCTATCCGCAGATTCTCCGTTTCACGGTGGATGGGGCGGAGGTGCTGATGAAGCATATCGGCGGTTATCCCGGCAACTACGACCCTTCCATCAAGGGCAGCATTCTGGTGCGTCCCCCAAAGCTGTTCATCAGCGGGCACTCGCATATACTGAAGGTGAAGTATGACAAGACGTTGGATGTACTCCACATCAATCCGGGCGCTGCGGGCATTCAAGGTTTCCATAAGGTGCGTACGATGGTACGCTTTGCGGTTGATGGGGGAACGTTTAAAGATTTGGAGGTGATAGAACTTGCTGACCGATGATGTAGTTTGTTTATTTTCAATGGATTGTATTTACCGATTGTTTACGCTGTAGTGTAAAAGCCGTTACATGCTAATGTAAAGGTCGTTACGCTATTGGGTAAAGGCCGTTACACTATTTGGTAAAGGTCGTTACACGCTGAGGTGAAGACCGTTTCATCAAGGGGTGACGGCCGTTACGCACTGAAGTAAGCAAAACAATGTACCGGAGTAAGCAAAGCAATGAAGTAAAAAGATGAAACCAAGCCTTCACTTAATCGAATTTTTCCATTATCTTTGTACCCGAATAGCAAGTAGAGCCGTGGGGCATCGTCCTCCTTCTTATTTTATTCTCCATTTTGAAGTATCACCGAAAAAGAACTGAAATATGAAAGGAATTATTCTTGCAGGTGGCAGTGCCACTCGTCTCTATCCGTTGTCCAAGGCTATCTCCAAGCAGATAATGCCCGTCTACGACAAGCCGATGATATATTACCCGCTCTCTACACTGATGTTGGCGGGAATTCGCGAAGTGCTTATTATCTCTACTCCACGTGACTTACCCATGTTCCGCGAGCTGCTGGGAACCGGCGAAGAACTCGGTATGTCCTTTTCCTATAAGATACAAGAGAATCCCAACGGACTGGCACAAGCCTTTGTGCTGGGTGCAGAGTTCTTGGACGGCGGACCGGGCTGCCTTATTCTGGGCGACAACATGTTCTACGGTCAAGGCTTCTCCGCCATGCTGAAGCGTGCCGCTTCCATAGACAAGGGTGCCTGCATCTTTGGTTATTACGTCAAGGACCCCCGTGCCTACGGTGTAGTGGAGTTTGATGCCAACGGCAAAGCCGTCTCGCTGGAAGAAAAGCCTGCCAATCCTAAAAGCAACTATGCCGTCCCCGGACTGTACTTCTACGACTCCACCGTGACAGAGAAAGCCGCCTCCTTGAAGCCCTCTGCTCGCGGCGAATACGAAATTACCGACCTCAACCGTCTCTATCTGGACGAGGGCACGCTGAAAGTGGAGCTCTTCGGCCGTGGCTTTGCCTGGCTCGACACCGGCAATTGCGACAGCCTGCTGGAAGCCAGCAATTTTGTCGCCACCATCCAGAACCGTCAAGGCTTCCGCGTGAGCTGTATCGAAGAGATTGCCTGGCGCAAGGGCTGGATAGATGTAGACCAGCTGTATCGCTTGGGTGAACAGCTTGGCAAGACCGAATATGGCAAATACCTGATGGAACTGGCTGAATCGAAGCGATGAACTCTTTGTTCCCCAAAAAGAGAAGGAGAATAGTTCTCCTATAAAGGCCCGCTGACTTTAATTTTTAATTTATAATTTTTAATTCTCATGAAGACTTATCTCGTAACCGGTGCCGCCGGTTTTATCGGCGCCAACTATATTAAATACATCCTGGCAAAACATAATGATATTAAAGTGGTGATACTGGATGCCTTGACCTACGCAGGCAATTTGGGCACCATTGCCAATGACATTGACGATGAACGTTGCTTTTTTGTAAAAGGTGACATCTGCGACCGCGTGCTTGCCGACGAACTGTTTGCCAAGTATAAATTCGATTACGTAGTGAATTTTGCTGCCGAGAGCCACGTAGACCGTAGCATAGAGAATCCCCAGCTTTTCCTGATGACCAACATCCTGGGTACACAAAACTTGCTCGATGCCGCCCGCCGTGCCTGGGTCACGGGTAAGGACGAGTCCGGTTATCCCACTTGGCGCAAAGGCGTTCGTTACCATCAAGTGTCTACCGACGAAGTTTACGGCTCACTTGGTGCCGAAGGCTACTTCACAGAGCAAACCCCGCTCTGCCCGCACAGCCCTTACAGCGCCAGCAAGACGAGTGCCGATATGGTAGTGATGGCCTATCACGACACCTATAAGATGCCCGTCACTATCACCCGCTGTTCCAACAACTACGGTCCTTATCACTTCCCCGAAAAGCTGATTCCGCTTATCATCAAGAATATTCTCGAAGGCAAGAACCTCCCCGTCTATGGCGACGGCAGTAACGTGCGTGACTGGCTCTACGTGGAAGACCACTGCAAAGCTATCGACCTGGTTGTCCGCGAGGGTGTGGAAGGCGAAGTCTACAACGTAGGCGGTCACAACGAAAAGACCAATCTTGAAATCGTGAAGCTGACTATTGCCACCGTCCGCCGCTTGATGGAGGAAGAACCCCGTTACCGTGCAGTGCTGAAGAAACAAGTAAAAGCCGCCGACGGCACGATTGACATCAGCTGGATAAACGAAGACCTTATCACCTTCGTCAAAGACCGCCTAGGTCACGACCAGCGTTATGCCATCGACCCCACAAAGATTACCAATGCCCTGGGCTGGTATCCGGAGACGAAGTTCGAGGTCGGTATCGTCAAGACCATTGAATGGTACCTGAACAACCAGCCGTGGGTGGAAGAAGTGACCAGCGGTGACTATCAGAAGTATTACGAACAGATGTATGGAGGTAGGGGTTAAGGTTTAGGGATTAGGGTCTAACCGCTAATCCTTAACCCCTAACCTCTCAATTCAGCGCCACCGCTAACAGTAATCCTAAGAACAGCATATTGCGCGACGTCTCGCCCAGTATGCTGTTCAGCTTTTTACCGCTACCTATCTGTATCATTTTGCGCCACGTCAGTGCGTGCATATAGAGATAGACGCAGGGAGCCCAGATAAATTCCAGCGGAGTCAGCTTGCCCGTGTAGACAAACCAGAAGCAGAGCAGCACGGCGGCGATGCCCAGTGCCAGATACATATTCTCACCGAACTTCTTGCCGTAGCGTACCACCAGCGTACACTTGCCGCTCACGGCATCCTGCTCGCGGTCGCGATAGTTGTTCACCATCAGCAAGGTGTCTATGGCGAGGCCACTGACGAGCGACAGCACCACCACATCCATATTCAGCGTATAGGCCTGCACGTAGTAGGTGCCGCATACGGGCACGAAGCCGAAGAACACCAGCACCAGTACGTCGCCCCAGCCCCGATAGGAGAGCAGCGTGGTATAGAGGAAAGCAAACAGTATGCACACCACGCCCAGCACCACCAGTTCCCAGCCTCCGTGGGGCAGCTGCCCCCAGACGGTGAACAGCACTGCCAGCCCTGCCAGGCACGACAGTGTCAGTGCGATGCCGATGCCGGTTTTCATGGCTGCCGGCGTAATCCAACCTTCGGCGCAGGCGCGCTGCGGCCCCAGCCGGTCTTCCCGACGGTCGGTCCCTTTCTGGAAGTCGAAGAGGTCGTTGATAAAGTTGGCGGCAATCTGCATGCCGCAGGCAAAGAGGGCGCACAGCAGGGCGGGTGCGGTCTTGAACTGTCCGTCGCTGAAGGCAAGGGCACTGCCCAGCAATACCGGGATGATGGCTCCCGTCAACGTCTTGGGGCGGGCGGCGAGAAACCATGCGTAGGGTGAATTCTGTTTAATCTCGTTCATCGTAGTTCCAATTTAGTTCGGCATCTGCCAGCAAAAATACTGAAAATCCCTATATTTGTACCCACTTATGATGAAGAAGTTAGTCTACATATCCATTCTTTCTCTGCTGCTCTTGTCTTCCTGCCGTTCCAAGCGGATGATTACCGTGTCGTTGCCGCAGCCAGTCATGCAGGCAGACAGCACGCAGCTTGGCGATACTATCGGGTTGCCCGCCCGCCTTTCGCCGATGTTCACCTTTGACCAGTCTGATTTGCGTAATGTCCGCCGCCAGCCGGCGAAGGGCGAGGTAAAGAAACAGCAGATAAAGAAAACGGCACCGGTACAAAAGGTAATTGTGCAGCGAGGTACAAGAATCACATCGAAAACCACCCACGTAGGCTCGGCCTATAAGGGCGTCAGCCGCATTAAGACGTACGACTTCACGCATCGCGACGTGCCTGCCGCCTTCGAGGGCTTCCGCATCGCCTTTGTCTCCGACCTGCACTACAAAAGCCTGCTGAAGGAGGAGGGATTGAAGGACCTGGTCCGCCTGCTCATAGACCAGAAGGCCGACGTGCTGCTGATTGGCGGCGACTTTCACGAAGGCTGCCAGTACGTGCCGCCCGTCATGGCTGCCCTGGCGCAAGTGAAGACGCCGTTGGGCACCTATGCCGTGCTTGGCAACAATGACTACGAGGCTTGCTATGACGACATCGTGCGCGAAATGAGGCATTATGGCATGCATCTGCTGGAGCATAAGGTGGACACCCTGCGGCGTGGCGGCGAGCGGATTCTTGTGGCGGGCGTGCGCAATCCTTTCGACTTGGGCAAGAACGGCACATCGCCCACACTCGGCCTTTCGCCCGACGATTTCGTAATCCTGCTGACGCATACGCCAGACTATGCCGAGGACGTCCCGGTGACAAACTCCGATCTCATCCTGGCCGGACACACGCATGGCGGGCAGGTGACGCTGTTCGGGCTTTATGCACCGATAGTCCCCTCGCACTACGGGCAGCGGTTCCTCTCCGGGCTGAAGTACAACTCAAAGAACATCCCGATGATTGTCACCAACGGCATCGGCACTTCGCAGAAAGCCATCCGCATGTTTGCTCCCGCAGAGGTGGTGATGATTGTGCTGCACCGGCTGACGGACTGATTTATTCTTCGGGCATCAGCACCACTCCCAGTTTCTTCTTGCCATCCATCTTTACCACCATTGGCTGGTGGAAATGTACATGCCGCAGGTACTTCGTCTCGTGTACGGCAGGCTGTGCATTCAGGAATTCCTGGTTGTATACGCCGTCATTCATAAAGGCGTTGATGGTAAAGTATCCCACTCCAAAGGAGGTCAGGTTCTGGAAGAAGTGGGTTCCCTGGCTGGGGTCTACCCGGTAGTTGGTCAGTCCGGCTTCCACTATCACGCGGGCAGCGCTGATGTGCGGCCACTTCACGGGGATGCCGAGCCAGGTGTCACTGCTACCCCAGCGTCCGGGACCTACAAGGACATAGTTGCGGCCTTCGTCCAGGAACTGCTGGTTCAGCTTCTCTATCTCCCAGGCAATCTCCTGGTTGTGGGAGGCACTATAGTCGTCTGTCTTCACATAGATAATGTCATGTATCTCGTTCATGATGCCATGTCCCAATGAGTTGTTGGAACGGAGCAGTACCTGGTCGTCCGGAATGGCGGTAAGGTCTTCATCCAGCATCTCCTTGGTGTCGACTATCGGGCGGATTTGCAGCAGGTAGAAGGTGCCGGTTTTGTCCTTCTCGCGGCTCATGGTGGCGGCAAACTCTATCTCTACGGGACGGCGCATCTCCTGCTCTCCGTATTTCAAAGCCAGTTGCAGGATGCGTGGCAGGGGGAATACGTCGTGTTGCAGGATGTTGGCAAAGGTGATGACTTTGCGTCCGCCGGGATAAAGCCCGTCGCGGATAATCTGGTCGTAAGGGTCGTAGGTGGAGGCTATGTAGTTCAGTGCTCCGTCCTTTTCCGCTTCTTTGACGTGCAGTTTCAGCAGGTTGAAGCCGTCGTCGATGGAGAAGTCGTGACCGGCATTGCGCAGGTCGAGGGCATAGAAGCGGGTCTGAGTCTCTTTGAGGGCAATCTCCATTTCGCTGGTTTGCAGCACCTGGTTGGGGTGATAGGGCGAGAAGCGGAGCGTCATGCCACCGTCCACGATGTATTTACCTAAACCGAGCGCCAGATTGACGATACCTTCTTCTGCCTTCTCGTCGCCGATGGGGTAGTAGTTGAGCGAACGTGCCACACCGGACATGCTGGGGTAGTAGCGGTCACCATACTGGTTGCCCACTACCTCTTGCAGGATGACAGCCATCTTTTCCTGGTCGATAACGTTGCTCGTTGCCTGCATGTATGCCTTCGAGTCGCGGAAGTAGACCGAAGCATATACTCCCTTGATGGCATCGCTCAGCATGCGCAGCATCTCGTACTTGTCGTCCAGATAGGGAATCATGTAGGTGTTGTAGATGCCGGCGAAGGGTTGGTAGTGCGAGTCTTCCAACAACGAGGACGAACGGATGGCAAGCGGCGACTTCACCACGTCGAAGAAGGTGAAGAAGTCCTCCACCAGGCGGTCGGGCAGCTTTGCTTTGAGGAAGTAGCGCAGGATGACGTCATCGTCGGCATCGGACAAGGCTATCTGATACAGATTGTTGGTATCCATAAACTCGTCGAACACATCGGTACAGAGCACGATGGTCTTGGGGATGGCGACACGGGCATTCTCAAACTCTTCGAACTCGGGGTGATGCTTCACCAGGTTGTCGATGAAAGCCAGTCCGCGCCCCTTGCCTCCCAGCGAACCGTCGCCAATACGGGCAAAGTTGGAGTATCGGTCAAAGCGGTCGCGCCTGAAGACTGCCACTACTCCCTGGTTTTTCATCTTGCGGTATTTCACGATAGCCTCGAAGATAATTTTACGGTGGGCATCCACGTCTTGCAAGCTATTCCAGGTGATGGGCCGCAGGAACTCTGCCACGGGAAACATGGCACGTGAGTAGAGCCAGCGGCTGACGTGGTTGCGGCTGATGTGGTAAAGGAATGATTCTGCCGGAACAGCAAAAAGAATGTTCTGCAGCTCTTTGAGATTCTTTACGCGGGCAATCTCTTCCAGCGTGTCCGGGTTGCGGAAGATAAAGTCGCCGAAGCCGAAATTGTCTGATACAATACGGCGCAGGTCCACATCCATCTTTTGGAATTCTTGTCGATGAAGGCGGCATCGTATTTGGCTGCATACGCTACGTTGTCCGATTCGCTGGACTGTATGATAAGGGTACAAACGGGTCTTCCTTGCGGATGGCGGCACAGAGCTTGATACCGGCCAGTCCGTCCTTCCGCCCGTTCTACGCGGGGGAAGCGTACGTCGGTGATGACACCTAATATATTATTCTTATATTTTTGGTAGATGCCAAAGGCTTCTTCATAGGTACGTGCCAGTACAATTTTGGGACGTCCCCTCATGCGCAGTGTGCGCTGGTGGGCATTCAGTGCTTCAGTAGAGAATTCCTGGCTCTGCTTCAATACGAATTTATACAGATTGGGCAGGATGGAGGAGTAAAAGCGGATGCCGTCTTCCACCAGCAGGATGAGCTGCACACCCACTTCGTTGACGTCGTGCTCCAGGTTCATCTTGTCCTCTATCAGCTTGATGATGGAAACCAGCAAGTCGGTGTTTCCCAGCCAGCAGAACACATACTCAAAGGGACTGAGGTCTTCATTGGCAATACGCTTGGTGATGCCGTGGCTGAAAGGGGTAAGTATCACCATCGGAATCTGTTCATACAGGTTTTTGATGTATCGTGCCACGTCGAAGCTGTCGTTGTCTCCCGTGCCCGGCATGCAGATGATGAGGTCGAAAGAGATGGAGGACAGCTGTGTCAGCGCCTCCTCGCAAGTGGAAACCTGCGTGAAACGGGGAGGGTAGCGCAAGGAGAGCGAAGTGTATTCATTGAATATCTTTTCGTCGATGCGGCCGTCATCTTCCAGCATGAAAGCATCGTAAGGATTGGCTATCAGAAGGACGTTGAAAATGCGCCGTGTCATGAGGTTGGCAAACTGTGTGTCCTTGAAATAGAGCTGGTTTAATTTGAACTTACTGAGCATGGCTTCTCATGATTTGTTGGTTTCGGAAGGCAAAAGTAATAGAAATCGAACCTATTCGGATAGTTTTTCGACCGTTTTTTTTATATTTATGCGTAATATTGCATCCGAAAAACAATATATGACCTATGTCTGCTCCATATCCGTTTCCATATAAATCCGTTGCATGTACATTTCTGCTGTTATGGGTGTTCGTTTTTTTGTCCGCTGACTTGTTTGCCGGTTCATTCCGCACCTTGGGTATCAAGGAGGCGGGATTGGGTAGTCGGCAAGTATTCCAGATAAACAAGGATTCAGCCGGATTTGTCTGGGTGTATACTCATGTCGGGATAGATCGTTATGACGGGAATGAAATCAAGCATTACAAGTTGGACGGAATGGTTGATTCCAGGGACAATATCCAGTCTTCCACTACCATGATGTGTGATAAGGAGGGTATTGTCTGGGTTGCATTGAAGAATGGAAAAATCTATGCATACAACAAACTGACGGACTCTTTCCAATTGCGTGTGGACTTGGCCGATTACCTGCCTTCTCCGGTATTGTATAATATGCTGTTTGATGACGAAAACCGTTTGTGGTTGTGTATGTCGAAGGGGCTTTATTCTTGGGAAGAAAGTGCAGGGCTGTCTTTTGCCGGATTGAAGGGGCAATCTGTCCGTTGCATGGTCCAAATGGAAGATGAAGTGTTTTTTGCAGGCACCGACAAGGGTGTCTTCCGGCTGACGAGGGTAGGAACGGCAGGTTCTTCGTCTTTTGAGACGAGGCCGGTTGGCCTGCATACAGAGATGCATGTGGAATCGCTCTATGTCTTCGGAGCGAAGCTGTTCATCGGTACCTTTTCAAACGGCGTATTTGTGCTTGACGGTCCCGAAGGGCAAATACATTCCTTGAATGACCGGATTCCTCATGTACCTATCCGTTCGTTTGCAAGGACAAAGGATAATTTGCTGCTGGTGGGAGCCGACGGTGCAGGTGTTTTTTGCATGGATGTCGCTACCGGAGAACTTTTGAACCATTATATGAATAACGGGGATGATGACAAAAGCTTGAGTGGTAATACGGTATCCGATATTTGTGTGGATGAATCCGGAGTTGTATGGATTGGCACTTCTACGAATGGCATCAGCTATCTGGATCCGGAGATGCCGGATGTCTATAGAATCAGGCACGAACGCAATAATGATAATTCCCTGAAGTCGGACCATGTAAATGTGATGTTTCAGGACTCGGAGGGAGATTATTGGTATGGTACAAACAACGGCGTCAGCCTCTATCAACCTCGGTCACGCAAATGGACCCACTATCTGGACGGTACGGAATATAGTGGCAAAGTGGTATTGGCGCTTGCCGAAGACTCCGGGGGAAACATCTGGGTAGGTGGCTATGGTATCGGTGTCTATTGTATTGATAAACAGACCGGACGGGTACAGAAGAAAGAGAAAAGAAATGCACATCCGGAGAAGGGAATGGCCACCGACTATGTTTATGCCATTTATGCGGAAGGGGATTATGTCTGGTTCGGTGGTATTGAAGGAGAGTTTACCCGTTACGATATACGGACGGATACTTATACATATTACCCGATTGATTGCATAGGTGACATAAAGCCGGGTAAGGGGGGCTCATTACTGATTGCCGGTTGCAGCGGGTTGGCCGTCTTTGATAAGAAGTCGGGAGACACGCAGTGGCATCAGACGTTTGGAGACATCTCTCTGCATTATCCTGTCCGTTGCCTGATGCAGTCCTCATCCGGCGATACCTGGCTGGCTACAGACGGGGAAGGCCTTATACGTGTTGGGCCGGATGGGAAAGAGGCGCATGCCTATACCGTAGATGACAATCTGGTTTCCAATTCCATCAACAGCCTGCTGGAGGATAACGAAGGGCGTATCTGGTTCAGTACGGAGAAGGAATTGTATTGCTTGGACTGCTCCCGGGATATTATCATCAGTGCCAATGATTTTTGGATGTCAGCTGGGGATATTACAATCCGAATGCTGCCCTTAAGTTGAAGAATGGATGTCTTGCTTTCGGCACCGCAGAAGGGTTCTTTCCTTTCTCCCGTCTTTGGACTTGGGGACTCATGCACCCGTTGAGCTGATTCTGACAGACTTTAAACTGCTTTATGAATCGGTCAAAGCGGGAATGAAAGGCTCTCTTTGCAAACGAATATCAATGATACCCGGAAAATAGATTTGAAGTATAATCAAAACTCCTTCTCTATTTCCTTCTCTGCCATCAACTTTGCAGTCCCGCATCGTATTAGGTATGAGTATAGGCTCGAAAATCACAATGAAGAGTGGGAACACTCAATTCAGTGCGGAACGTGAGCTATATGAATCTCTCGTCCGGTAAGTATGTATTCCGCTTGCGGGCATTTGATAAATACACCGGGCAGCAGGTGGGAGAAAGAAGTCTGGATATTGTCATTCATAACCCTTACTGGGTTTCGTGGTGGGCGCTGTTCATCTATTTCATTTTGTTGTCTGTCTTTGTCTACATGTTTGTGCAGTATAGGAGGCATAAGGTGAACGAGGGGCGTATAAGGGACAAGATACGTTCCTTTATCAGTATAGCCCATGATATCCGTACACCGGTTACTTTAATAAAGGCTCCGCTGAGCGAGCTCGAAGCGCAGGAGGACTTCGGAGCAGGGTAAGAAAACCGTTGCGGTGGCTATGAAGAATGTGGAAAAACTGATGGGAATGATTACTCAACTGCTTGAGTTGCAGAAAACGGAACTGCATGCCGAGGAGTGTCTGAAGGTTTCTCCATACGACATTAAGGCTTATCTGGAGGAAAAGATGGCGGAGTTTCATTTAGCCGCCATGCAGAAGAGCGTCGGGATAGAGTTGGAGGTGGAGCCGGATATGCCCAAGGTTTGGATTGACCGGGAGAAGATGGATCATATCATAGACAATCTGCTCTCCAATGCCTTGAAGTATACAGAGAAGGGAGTCATTCACATACTGGTGAAGACTGCAAGAAAGAAGTGGACTATTGAAGTGAAGGATACGGGTATCGGCATTCCAAAAGAGGAGCAGGGCAATATTTTTCACGAATATTATAGAGCCCAGAATGCCATGAACTTTGAGGAAACCGGTTCGGGCATCGGTCTGATGATTACGCGCCGCATTGTGAAACAGCATCACGGCACCATCTCTTTCAGTAGCGTGGAGGGACAGGGAACTACGTTTACGGTAACTTTCCCGCAGAGGATAAAGGCGAGCGTGGCGGTGGAAGCGAAGGCTGACGGCCGGGAAGAAGCTCAGGCCGCTACCGGGGCTGTGCATGAAGAAACGGAACGTGCCGGGAAGAATGTCCTTCTTCTGGCGGAGGACGATGCGGATATGAGGGAGTATCTGGTGGACAGCTTGTCTTCCGAATATAAGGTAGTTGCCGTGCCCGACGGCGGAAAGGCATTGGAGACGGCAAGGGAAATCAATCCTGATATCATTATCTCGGACATTGTGATGCCGGTACTGGAAGGTGATGAATTGTGCCGGATTCTGAAATCATCGGTAGATACAAGCCATATACCTATTATATTACTGACCGCACTGAGTGAGAGGGAAAATATCATCTTCGGACTGGAGGCCGGTGCCAATGACTACATCATCAAGCCTTTCGACTTGTCTGTGCTGAAAGTGCGTATCAGGAATATTCTTCAGAATAGGCAGCATTTGCGCGAAACCGTGTTGGCGATGGATGCGCAGCCCGAAGAGACAGACTATACCAGCCAGTTGGACAAGGAGTTCCTGGACAAGGTTATGAAAGTGATTGAGGAGGAGTTGTCCGATTCGGAATTCTCCATCAATGACTTCTGCCGGATGCTGGGCATGAGCCGCACTTCTGTCTACAATAAGATAAAGACGCTGACCGGGCAGGGACCGAATGACTTCATCCGCATTGTCCGTTTGAACAAGGCAAAAGAGCTGCTGGTTTCCCGGAAATATTCGATAGGGAAGTGGCGAATATGGTCGGATTTTCTGACCCGAAATATTTTAGTACATGCTTCAAAAGCAGTTTGGCACCAGTCCCAGCAAAATTTAGAGCCATGAAGACTGCTTTTGAACCACCGCTGACAAGTATTAAACCTTTTGTCAGAGAATAAACCCTTGTCTCCCTGATAGTGCGTAATATTGTGGACAGTAAACAATATTAAAAACGCATATAAAAAATGGAAACGTATTTAGGTCTTGATTTAGGAGGCACGAAGTTGCTGATTGGCGAAATGGATAGCCGTGGCAACATTTTGAGGTATAAGAAATATGACTCCGGTTACTTTAATCAGCAGGCTGCGCTGGAAATCATCAAGTCGTCGCTCGATGATTATATCCGTACCGTGGGCTGGTATGACCAGAAACCGGTAGCGATGGGTGTTGGGCTGATAGGGCGTGTAGATCCCAACGAAGGTGTCTGGCTGCAGATTGACCCGAGCAGGACACAGCGGATTGAGTTGGCAAAGGAACTGTCGGACATATATGGCATGCCTTGCCATATAGACAATGATGTGAAGAGCGCTACAAGAGCCGAACGCGTCTGGGGATTCGGACAAATTTCCAAAAACTTCATATACGTAAATGTAGGTACAGGCATTGCCGTGGGTACGGTGATAAATGGGAGACAAATCCGTGGCAGCCATTTCAATGCCGGCGAAGTGGGACACGTGCGTGTAGGTGTGAACATAGGCATTAAATGCGGTTGTGGACGGATGGACTGTGTGGAGGCGATTGCTGCCGGCATAGGTTTTGACAATTGTGCCCGTCTGCTCCGCAACCAGTATGAGACCGGCCTGCATATTCCGGCTGAAAAAGGGGAACGGGTGATTGTGAGTGAGGTGTTTGCACTTAGTCAGAAAGGTGACCCTCTCTGTACGGTGCTGGTGGAGAATGCAGCTGAGGCGCTTGCCAATCTTATCATGAATCTGGTACGTGTGATTGACCCGGACACGGTGGTGTTGGGTGGAGGCATTGTGGCCGACGGGTATATGCACGAGAAGATTCTGGAGAAACTTCATCCTACGACCATGCGTTTTGTCAGCAACGGGGTTGTCATTACGAAACTGAATCCCGGATTTATCGGGCTTCTGGGGGCCGGCGCGGTGGCGATGAATATGTGATTAGGAATTAATGATTAAGAATATGAAAATAACAATAACAAAGAATGAAAAGGAGTTTGACTGCACGGCTGCATGGCGCATCATCGGGCAGATGTTGAATGAACCGGAGAGTGTGATAGGACTTTCGACGGGACGTACTACCGGCAATCTTCATCGGTTGGTGGAGAAATCTATACTAAATATCCGTTTAAGGTGGATACCGTTACTTTCTTCGGATTGGATGAGGTAACGAATGTGCCGCGCGAATATGCCGGAGCATGCTACACGATGCTGAAAACGGAGTTGATGGATACATTGGGCATCAAGGAAGAGAATTTTTGATGCTGCCTACCATTTCTGGTGATTTTGAACAGTCATGCAGGGATTTCCAGCAGGAAATTGCGAACCGTGGCGGCATTGATTTGCTGATTTTAGGGTTGGGTGAGAACGGACATCTGGGATTCAACCAGCCAGAATCTCCCTTTGGCGGTGAAGCATGGGTGACCCGGATGAATGTGGAACTGGAAGAACGCATCCGTAGAGAAACGGGTACTCCTCCCGATAAAGAGTTGGGAGGGCTACTTTGGGAATAAAGAACATTATGCAGGCACGCCGGATTGTACTGGTTGCCAAAGGGACTAATAAAGCGGATATTGTCAAGCGGATGCTTGAAGGGCCTGTGACAACAGATGTTCCTGCTTCCATCCTTCAGCTTCATCCCAACTGTGAATTTCTGCTGGATGAGGCGGCGGCAAGCATGCTTAACTGCTAAGTCGCCTTGCAGGCGGCTGATAACTAATTATTTGAATTAATAATCAAAATACTATGACACAACAAGAAAACAAATAAACTATATGGGGCCATTCATCACGATGGTGTTCTTGTTCTTTATTGTAGGTTTCCTTACGACTGCCAATACTCAGTTTCAGGGTCCTCTGAAACTTTTCTTTCGGAAGTGGGCGGGTTGAAAAATACTTTGCTACTTTGATTACTTTCTCCTGGTTCCTTGCTTATCCGGTTTGTGGAGGGGTAGGCTCGTCGTGGATTAGCAAATACGGATATAAAGGAACATTGATGCGTGGATTGCTGGTGATGATTGTGGGACTTGGTTTGTTCTTTGCCTCTTCCTATTTCACAGTACACTTTCCTGAAGCGAATTGGCATGCAGGAAATAATGTTATCCCTGGAGGGTTCTTGATTTTCTTACTGGGTTCTTTCGTGGTAGGGGCTTCGGCCACCATTCTGCAAGTGGTTATAAATCCTTATCTGACGGCTTGCCATGTCAAGGGTACCCAGTCCATTCAGCGTTTGGCTATAGGCGGTTCCGCCAATTCTGTGGGAACTACGCTTGCTCCTTATTTCGTGACCGGTGTCGTGTTCGGCGGTCTGTCTATGGAGGACATTCAGATTGACCAGCTGATGGTTCCGTTCCTGGCATTGATGGCTGTTATTTCTTTGATTGTATTGTTGTTGATGAAATTGTCTTTGCCCGATATCCAAGGAACCAGGGTAGAGAAGGGAGAAAAGCTGGAAAAAAGTGTATGGTCCTTCCGTCATCTGACATTGGGCGTGGTGGCTATCTTCTTTATGTAGGAGTGGAAGTCTGTATCGGGGCCAATATCAATCTGTATGCCATCGAGATGGATTATGCTTCTCCGGCACTGATGGCTACGCTCTATTGGGGTGGTATGCTTGTGGGCCGCCTGGTGGGGAGCAGCCTGAGCAGGATTTCTCCCCGCGTGCAGTTGACGGTTACTACGGTATCGGCAGGACTACTCGCCCTACTGGCCATTCTTCTGAATAATCCGTGGCTGCTCACGGCAGTAGGTCTGTTCCATTCCATCATGTGGGGAGCTATCTTTACTTTGTCCGTTGCCCATTTGGGAAAATACACTTCGGTGGCTTCGGGTGTGTTCATGATTGGAGTGGTAGGCGGTGCCATATTGCCCTTGTTGCAAGGAGTGCTTGCCGATGTTCTTGGAGGCTGGAGATGGTCATGGCTCATCGTTCTTTTTGGAGAAGCGTTTATGCTGTATTATGCATTGATAGGTTCACGGGTCCGTCAGACCTGCGATAATTTGTAATTAAAGATAGTACTTATGAAAAAAATTAGAATGATGATGGCTGCCGCTTTGGGCGTATTGGTTTCATGCGGTAGCGTTAAGTCGGGAGAAGAGGTCGTTGCGGCTTCCCGCGATTCAAAGGTTGTGGTTGCTTATGTCACTTCGTGGAGTGAGGTGATGCCCGACCCGCAGTACATGACGCATATCAACTATGCGTTCGGTCATGTAAACGAGAGCTTTAACGGTGTCAAGATTGATAATGAGGAACGTTTGAGACAGATTGTTGATTTGAGGAAACAGAAGCCGGAGCTGAAAGTGCTGCTTTCCATCGGCGGCTGGGGAAGCGGACGTTTCAGTGAGATGGCTGCCAATGATGAATATCGCCGTGCTTTTGCCGCGGACTGTGACCGTGTGGTGAAGGAGTTCGCTTTGGATGGCATTGACATCGATTGGGAATATCCCACCAGCTCTATGGCAAATATATCCTCGTCACCGGACGATACGGAGAATTTTACACTTCTGATGCAGGATATCAGAGCTGCCATCGGCAATGAAAAGGAACTGACACTTGCCACCGTAGCTTCTGCCCGTTACATTGACTTCAAGGCTATCTTGCCTTCCGTCGATTTTGTGAATATCATGGCTTATGACATGGCTTCTGCTCCCAAGCACCATTCGGCGCTTTATCCGTCAGGACATAGCGGTGACATTACTTCGGACGGTGCCGTTACTGCACACTTGAAAGCGGGCGTACCGCCTTCCAAGCTGGTGATGGGTATGCCCTTCTATGGTCGTGGAGGTGACGGTTATCCCAGCTTCCAAGACTATAATAAGGTAGGGAATACGGATACCCAATATACTGAAAAGTGGGATGAGGTGGCTCAAGTGCCTTATCTGGCCGATAAGAATGATACGTTGGTATTTGGTTTTGAGAATCCCCGTTCACTTGCCATCAAGTGTCAGTATATTCTGGATAAAGATTTGCTGGGAGGCATGTATTGGGATTATAGCGGAGACAATGAACAGGGTGATTTGCGCCGTACGGTAGCAGAAAACCTATTGGGCAAGCCGCACAAGGCGAAGGTACTGGTGTTGACGGAACGTGGCGGACAGCACGGAGGATTTACGGATGCCGGTTTGAGGTGGTTGGCGGCCGAAGGTGTAAAGGGGAATTTCAGTATTACCGAGATAAACAATGCCAGGAACATAACGGAGGCTTACTTGTCGCAGTTCAGCCTGGTTATTCAATTGATTTCCCGCCTTATACTTGGCCGAAGGAAGCGGAAGATGCGTTCGTCAAGTATATAGAAGAAGGCCGTGGCGGCTGGATAGGTTTCCATCATGCTACTTTGCTGGGCGAGTTTGACGGTTATCCCATGTGGCAATGGTTCTCTGATTTCATGGGTGGTGTACGTTTCAAGAACTACATAGCTCCGCTGGCCGACGGTACGCTGATTGTGGAAGATAAACAGCATCCGGTAATGAAGGATGTTCCGGCCTCTTTCGTGGTGCCCGATGACGAGTGGTATACTTATGACAAGAGTCCGCGCCCTAATGTACATGTATTAGCCAATGTAGACGAATCGAGCTACACGCCTGCATCGGACATCAAGATGGGCGATCATCCGGTGGTTTGGGTCAATGAAAGCAAAAAGGCACGCAATGTTTATTTCCAGATAGGGCATAGTAGTAAGTTGTACGAAACGGAAGGGTTTACGACCATGTTCAGAAATGCCATTAACTGGACTTTAGAAAGGTAATACTTTTATAATCAATGGATTTGGAAGAAAACGGGTACGTACAGAAACGTATCCGTTTTTATGGGTTTAAACTTTATCACTTTAAGTTTAAAATAAAACGTTTTTTATGGATGTGTTAGTAAATGAACTCCTTATGAGAAATATTCAACTTCCATTTCTTGTTTAGTACGTAATTTCGCTTATCGAAGTATTGGAATTTGTATCAATACAATATGAATAACTTTCTATTTTATAAACTAATACTATTATCATGAAAAGAAAAAGAGTCCTTTTGCTGCTTTGCATTCTCAGTTGCACTTTGCAGCTCTTCGCACAACAAATTAATGTGCAGGGTATCGTTTATGATCCTTCCGGAGAAACGGTTCCGGGTGCTAATGTCAGTATGAAAAGTAATCCGGCTGTGGGTACTGTGACGGATATTGATGGGAATTTCAGTCTGAAAACTTCTGTGGGTGATGTGTTGGTCTTCACCTTTATCGGTTATGAGCCTATTGAGTATAAACTGACTGCTGCAGATACAAATCTGAAAGTCCGTTTTACTGATTCTTCTGAGTTGCTGGACGAGGTAGTTGTAGTAGGCTATGGTGTACAAAAGAAGAGTGTACTTTCGTCTGCTGTGAGCCGTGTTACCAGTGAAGAGTTGGATAAAGGTAATCCTACAAATATTCAGAATGCTTTGAAAGGTAAAGTTTCCGGTGTACAGATTATCTCTAATTCAGGTCAGCCCGGTGCGGAATCAAAGATTCGTATTCGGGGTACCGGTACGGTCAACAACTCCGATCCGCTTTATATAGTAGACGGCATGCCGTCTGAAAGTGGTATCAGTCATTTGAATCCTTCTGATATTGAGTCTATTGAAGTGCTGAAAGACGCAGCTTCCGCCGCTATTTACGGAGCCCGTGGTGCTAACGGTGTTGTGCTGATAACTACGAAGAAGGGTACTAAAGGGAAGGCTACTTTGAACTATGAATTTACGTATGGTATTCAGAATCCTTCCAAGAAGGTGGATTTGCTGGGTAGTGCGGATTATCAGATGTTGATGAATGAAATGGCTGCCAATGCAGGTAAGGACCCTTATTTCCCGACTGTTTCCAGCGTCAATACCGACTGGCAAAAGGAACTACAGAACAAGAATGCTCCTATTATGAACCACAAGGTTTCGTTGAGTGGAGGTACGGACAACTCTACCTATTATGCTTCTTTCGGTTATGTAAAGCAAGAAGGTATTTATGCTAAAGGACATGCTGATTATGAACGCTACAATGTACGCTTGAATTACAATAATGTATTACTGGACACGAAATCACGAAATTGGTTGAATAAGATTAGTTTTGGTGCAATTGCAAGCTATTCCAAGTCAATCCAGACTGGTAATACTATTGGCAATAGTGAAGCAGCAGGCTTGATTACTTCCATGAATATGTTGCCTCCTACCGAGCCGGTTTATCAGACCGACCCTGCTATACTGGAGCAATATGCCGTAACTTATCCAAATCATGTCATTGCTCCCAACGGCTTGGCATACAATATCATTGAGATGCGTGAAATAAACAATCCCCTGGCTGCCATGCAGGTCAACCACAACCAGAGGACTATGCCGCAGAATTTCGGTGCGAACTTTAACCTTGATGTCGACTTGTTGCCGGGCTTGAAGTTCAAGACTACCTATGGTGCGGAATGGGTATTCAATTCCATCAAGAATGTAACTCCGGTTTACGAGCTGAATGCTACCAGTAAGAATGCTACTTCCAAGGTAGAGGATAAGAAAAGGGAGTCTTCCTATTGGCAGTGGGAAAATGTACTGTCGTATACAAAGTCTTTCGGCCGTCATAATATAGGTGCACTGTTCGGTACGAGTATGTCTTCCTACCATTACTCCAATTTGGAAGCGGAAGATTATAATCTGCTGGTGGTGGATATAGACAAGGGATATATAGACACGGCCACAGCGCCCGAAGAACAGTCCAAAGTATGGGGTGGGGCGGAAGATCACCGCATTGCATCCATATTCGGACGTATCAATTATAATTATGATGAAAAGTATTTGTTCGAAGCGGTAGTGAGACGGGACGGTTCGTCAAACTTCAGTCGCGAGCACCAATATGCTACATTCCCTTCGGTTTCTTTGGGTTGGGTGTTGACTCGTGAAGTTCATGGAGAACAGACCTTCCTGGTTGGATTTTGCCAAGATACGTCTAAGCTGGGGACAGAATGGTAACGAACGTATTGGCTCCTTTGCCTATACAAGTATGATGAGTCAGGGTAAGAATGCAGTCATAAATGGAAAGGTATATACGGGCATGCTGCCCAGTGGCTATGCCAATGCCGATTTGAAATGGGAGACCTCCGAACAGACCGACTTGGGTATTGACTTGCGTTTCTTCAACAGTGCATTGACATTCTCTGCCGACTATTTCGTGAAGAAGACGAAGGACATGCTGCTTTCCATGCCGATTCCTCTTTATACCAGTTATGGCAGTATGACGGTCAATTCGGGTACAGTGAAGAACGAAGGTATCGAGTTCGAAGCGTCCTATCGCTTTAAGGTGGGTGAAGTGAATCTGGGTATCAATGGAAATGCTTCTTATGTGAAGAATACCGTAACAGACCAGGGCCCCGACCGTGTCGGTCTCAATAATATCGGCGGTGGTATGGGCGGCCAGGTCAGTTGAGAGAGAACGGGCGTCCGTACGGCTTCTTCTACGGTTACTTGCATGATGGTATTTTCCAGAATCAGCAGGAGATAGATAGCTATACCTACGTAGATTCTAACGGAAAGACTCAGTTGATACAACCGAATGCCAAGCCCGGAGATATCCGTTTTAAAGATTTGGACGGTAAAATGGTCTTAATGGCGATGACCGTACTATGATAGGTAAGCCGAATCCCGACTGGACATATGGATTTACGCTCTCTGCCGATTGGAAGGGGCTGGATTTCAGTGCATTCTTTCAAGGAAGTATCGGAAACGATATTTATAAACTGTACAGACGTTCCAACGTGACTTTTGGTAACTACGACAAATCCTGGTTGAACCGTTGGCACGGTGAAGGAACTTCAATTGGGTACCACGTGTGATAGATGGTGACAACAATAACTATCAGGTTTCAAACTTTTGTGGAAGATGGTTCGTATATGCGTTTGAAAGTGTTGCAGATTGGCTATAGTCTGCCCGGACAGATGTTGCAGCGTGTCGGCGTCAAGGGGCTGCGTTTCTTTGTGCAGGGCGAAAATCTGTTTACAATTACCAACTACAGCGGTTATGATCCTGAAGTGGGAACACGTGATGGATTTGACGGGGGAACATATCCGCAAGCACGTACTTATACTATCGGTGCGAATATTACATTTTGATTAACCTAAAAATTAGATACAATGAATAAGATATTAAAGGTATTGGCTTTGGGTGCGATGGCTTTGTCGACCACAGCTTGTTCAGATTTTCTGGAAGTGAATCCGAGAACTCAGGTGTCGGAAACCGAATTCTATAAGACGGAAGACGATATGATGAAGGGCTTGTATGCCGTGATGAATGAAATGCAGACCCGTATGCCGGAGGTTTGGTCTTACTCTTCTTTGCTGGGTGATGAGTCCGAAACCGGCGGTGGTATCGGTGAGGGGTCTTACAAGACGAAATGGGATACTTTTACCTATGACGCGACTTCTTGTTTCGGTGCATGGGGATATGGTTCTTGGTGGAATGAGTGGGATTTTGGCTTGTTCAATGGAGTCATTGCTGCCAATCTGTTGATTGACAAATTGGCCGGATGCAACCTCAGTGCAGACTTTGTCAATTCCATTTCTGCCGAAGCGCGCTTTTACCGTGCCATTTTCTATTACCATCTGTTTATGGGGTATGAGCAATTCCCGCTTATCAAACATTATCTGGCAGCCAGTGAAATGTATAGCGTTGCCAAAGGAACCCGTGAAGAAATTTATGAGTTTATGATGGGTGACTTGGATGACGAAGTGACTAAGTATCTGCCCCAGCGCAGTGCTACACAGCAGGGACGCGTTTGCCGGGATGCTGCCAAGCTGCTTCGTGCCAAAATTATTTTGTTCCATCGTGATGAGACTAAATATCAGGTGGCATTGAATGACATGAAAGAAATAATCACCAGTGGAAGATACCGGTTGAACCCTGATTATCAAAACTTATGGGTGAAAGACGGAGAATGGTGTGCGGAATCTATCTTTGAGGTATGTTATGCCGGCAATAACTCCGGTGAAGGGTTTGGGCTTGCACGTTCTTTGGGCGGTCGTAACATTGTTGACCCGAGAAGTGCCGAGCAGGGCGGCTTGGGCGAAGGTTATGGGCAGAATACCATGCCGAGTACTGTTTACAACATGTTTAAGGAAGGTGATACGCGCCGTGAGGAACAGTCATTGTCTATGCGGACGAGGCTAAAAAAGTGGCAGAAATGGTGGCCAAAGGTGAACTACCGGCAGGAAGTGCTTTCCAAGTCAGTGACCAGCAGGAAAATTACGAGGGTCTGGGGCACTATAAGATTCATCCGAGAAAGGAGACGACGTCTACGGTGAATCCTACGGATAACTATTATAACTCTTGGCGTATTTACCGTTATGCCGATGTTTTGCTGCTGGCTGTGGAGCTTGATGTACGCATCAACGGAACTGCCAGTGCCGATGCGCAAGGCTGGTTCGACCAGGTCAGAGACCGCGCTTTCAAAGACAAAGAGCATCGTATCAACTTGGCCGGAAAGAGCAAGCAGGAGCTGTTGGATATTCTTTTTGAAGAGCGTGGGTATGAGTTTATGGATGAAATGCAGCGTTGGTTTGATATTCTGCGTTTCGATAAAGGAACAGAGATTTTAGGTAACAAAGGTTGGACGGAGAAGTTCAGATACTTTCCAATTGACCAGTCGGAAATGGATAGAGCTAAAGGTGGCTTGACACAGAACCCTGGCTGGTTATAAGTTTTGATTGTTTTTTTCTGAAGAGTCCCCGGTATTTCCTTGTGAATAATACCGGGGATTTTTTGTTCCTTCACAAAGTTTGTTTTGGCAAAACATCTGTCATGCTATCACGCAAATGGGTGTATTGTTTTGATTATAAATCAATTAAAGCGTGATAGATACCCGTGACAGATAAAAAACGTTACAACCATCTATCACGCTTTCCAATCTTTCTAAAAGATGATGCCTCCTATTTATTGGGTGAATCGTAAAAGTGGCTATTGTCTTAGTTCTCAACATGAAACTTTTAGTTTTGAGACTAAATACGAGAAGTTTTGATTGGGAAAATAATTGGTTTCATTAAGGGAAACCTTTAGTTTCCTTTCGTAAAACTAAAAGTTTCAGCAAGTGAAACTTTTGGTTTCAACGATATGAAACTGTCATTCCGGCCCGTTGGGAACCGGCAAGGGTATCTATATAAAACGACCGAAACAGATACTTTTCGAAGGAAAAGTATCTGTTTCGGCATAAAAACGTAGTGTTAACATAGGAAATAGGGGAATTATCCCCTATTTATTCTCTTGATTGCTGTTATGGAAACCGTTTTATTTGAGGAACGGGTTGCCGCTTTTGTCTTTGCTCACTACCCAGCGGAAAGCATTAACCAATAGCAGGTTCTGTGTACCGTCGATAAACTCTTCGTCACCATGCCCCATATTCAGGTAAATCATTCTGTAATTCTTGTTGGACCATACGATGGGGAAGTCGCCAAAATTCACTACATCCTTGATACCCAGTGGATAGTTCTTGGGAGATAGGGACAAGAGTACCTCTACGTCCTTGTTCTGGCGGGGGCTGGGAGTCCATTGGTACCATTCGCTGGCGGGAGCCACGAATGATGCAGGCAGATTCTTGGTAACGGGATGTTCTTCGTTGTCGACTTCGACCAATACCGGCTGGGGAGGCCAGTTGTTGCAATAGAACACCCCACCACCAAGAAACTTAACGAACCAGGGCCAATGCGTGTTTTTGTCGTTGTAGGCTGCTGCGTGGAAACCTACCCAACCGCCTCCGTTTTCCATGTATTGCTCAAAAGCATCGCGTTCGGCCTTGGTGTTGGGGGATGTGTTAAGCATGATAATGACATTGTATTCTTTCAGTTTCTCGTATGGGTATTTTGAAAAATCGGTAGTAATATCCAGAACAAAGCCGTCACCGTAATTGAGCTTCTTGAAGAAAGTGGTTGCTTGTTCTGCAAATTGTACGTGTGCTTCTTCCGCATGTTGCGTGTAATAAATCAAGGCCTTGAAGCGAGGAGCTTTGGCATAGTTTGCCGGATAACCTTCGGGGACTTGTGCGTACGTCAGCAGGGTGCAAGCCGTAAACAATAAAATAAACAGATGTTTCATAATTTGTAATTTATAATTTATAAGTTATTAATTCTCCATTATCTAATATTCCGCAATCAGAGACAGCCATTTGCCTGCCGAGGTAATCCATACCTCTTTATAACAGGCATTGTTGGTTTGCGGCCAATAGGGGACATCGTCGTTACCCAGGGTACGGATACCAACGGGCATCTCTCCTGTCATTTCTCCCGAAGAGAAGGTATTCAGTTGCGGATAGTTGTGTCCTTCTCCATAAATCAAGGATTGTCCGAAAGGATTCTTGCCTACGGTCCAGTACAACTGTTCCAGACCGATGTTGAGCAGTTCCTTGTCCTTCAGGAAGTTTCCGCAGATGGCGGCGGACTTTCCGTTGGAAAGATGGATGGCGGTATTGCCGTTGAAAATGTTGAACCACACGGGGAAACGTTTCATGTAGTGCTCTTTGTCCAGTTGTACTCCTCGTTTAATCTGTTCCGTGTACAGTTCCTTGGCATTGGCAGGGGGAAACAGATGGAGGGCGTAGAAGTTGGTGGTATCCTTATATTCCTCTGCATGGTAAACACCGCTTGGAATCATACCGTAGGGATGGGTATACTTCATCATTCCTTTCAGATACTCTCCATATAGTTGTATGGAATTCACCCATTTAGGGTAATCGGGGTGCTCCTTCTGGGTTTCGCAAAGCATCACCATGGCCTGCATATAGACCTGCTCGCGCGACTGGTGTATGTAATGTACGATGGATTTGCGGGATTTGTCCCGGTAGAAGAATCCGCGTGTCCCGTCTTGGTCTTTCAGCGGTTCCGTACGCTGGCAGTCGAGGGTATAGCGGATGTATTCGGCGGCGATGTCCGCATAAGAAGGCTTTCCGGTCAGCTTGTATAATTGGCTTGCCGACCAGGAGATGGTAGCCATATACTGACTTTTCGAAGTGTTGTAACTGTGTTCGTAAGGCTGGACGAACTGGTCGAAGCTATCTTTTTTGAACTTCTCCATAGCAAAAGCGAAATCTTCTTCGGCCACGCGCAATAGGTATTCCTGCAGCATCGGGTCGTTGTCCAGCGTCATGGAGGCGTAAGCTTCGTATCCGGCATAGAGAAAGTTGTCAAATGCCATGTTCTGTACACGTACGGAAGATATGTCGTCCAATGTATTGAACACACCGTCTTGCCAGATAAGCAATCCCATGCTGCTGGCGCGGTAACCATCGCCGTAGCGGTTCTTTAGGATGAACTCTACTCCCCATTCCGCCTCTTCACGCAGGCGGGCGGCGAGGGCTGGGTTGATATTTCTTTGTTTATTATAGGCTTCGAGCAGAGCAAAGGTCACGTCTCCCGTCTGCAAGGTTTGCTGGGACAAGTCTCCTGCATCGTGCCATCCGCCGGAGTAGGAGATGCTGCGTCCGTCATGTCGGGACATGAGGTCTACGTGGCAGGTGGAATGCTTGCCGGGAACCGGATGTCCACAGCGCTGGCAGAAGATGAAGTTCAGCACTTTCCATTGTGAATCTTCCCAAAGTCTTTCTCCAATCCGGAAGGTGGGAGTTAGCGATGTTCCGACCTTCAGCTGATACTCTCCGGGATTATTGAAGGAGGTGAAATCAATAAGGCCAAATTCTCCGAGAGTGGTTTTCTCTTTTCGGATGTCTCCTTCGTAAGCTATTTCTCCGGTTGGGGTAAGCAGTTGGAAGCGCTTTCCGGCGTCTATGGTGAGGTTTGTGTTGATGAGGGCGGTTTTGGGGTGGTTGACGGCATAGCCGGTTGTCGAGTAGGAGATTTTTCCATCGGCAGGTATCCATCCGCTGACTTTCTCAGGGGCTTTCACCGTTTGCAGTTGTAGATTGTCCAGGTAGTAGATAGCTGAATCTCCTGTAGTCCGGTCTTTGCCTTTGAGGGCTGTGCTGAAGGTGATGGACATCACCTTGTCGCGCTGATACTCGTCTATTTCGAGGAAGCATTGGTTCCACTCCTTATTAATAAGGTTAATGAGGTGTGAACCCGAAGGCTGATTATATCCTTTCTTGGCAGGAGTATCTGCATTGCGAAACGTGAGGTTCATGTTGACGATGCGCGCGCCGTCGCAATCGGGATAGATGGAGAATACGATGCGGTTGTACTTCTCCAGATTGGCGCCGTCTAGATGATAGGTAACACTGCTGTTTCCGTAGGTGGCATAGTCTGGGTCGGAAGGAGAGCCGGTCGCCCTTTTCCCGGTGAATGTGGGGAATTGCAGTTTGATGCTGCCTTTGCCGGAAACGGTCTTTCCGTACTGAAGGACATGCTTCCTGCGCCGGAATGACTCCATCCCTCTGTACCTGCCGAGCGGGTGAGAGGAGCGCTTTGCAAGACCTCCTTTTCCATCCGTTGGTTTCGAAAGAGTTTTCAATATCCAGGGGGGGGTTGATGTATCAGTCCGCTTTCGTGGAGTTGTCGTTCCAGTTTGGTCTTGGGTCAGACGTGTCTGACCGTATGCGGCAATACTGCCGAGAGATAAAAGGTATAAAAATAATAATGTCTTTCTCATGTTGATGTCAACCTTTGGTTTCGGTTGCAATGTTAGCCATTATTAGGCAGAAGGAGGTTTGAAAACTGCCATAAAAGCTTTAAAAGCTATCCGAAGTAGAGGAAATATGAATTTCGGTAGATGTATAATCCCTATGATGTACGACTTATAATGCCAAAGAAAATACTAAAATCGTATTTTCATAACAGAAGAAAATTGTAACTTTGCGAAGTTATGTCACAATGTTAACCTATGATGCGTATCTTGATTTTAATAATAATGCTGTTGCCATGTTCGCTTGGTATGTATGCATCTGCAATAGATAGCCTTTTGTCTGTTCTGGATAAGACTATCGTAATGCGTAGACAATACGAGGAAGAAAAGAACGGTATATTTCTTTGATAAAGGATGAGTTGAAGCAAGGGAGGCTTACTGACATGGAGCGTTATCTGATACAAAATCGTCTTTTGCCGAATATAATTCTTATATTAGTGATTCTGCATTACATTATATAAATGAAAATATTCTTATTGCCACACGGCTAAATAATAGGCAATGGATAAATAGTTCTATATTAAATAAAGTACATATTCTAAATACTTCGGGCCTTTTGTTGAAGCAATGGAATTGCTGAAATCGCTTCCTCGTAACACGTTGGAGGGTGAAAATATAGTGGACTATTATGTATGTTTTGAAAACCTATATCTCTATCAGGCAGAGTACGCCACTGATCGGAACTACGTGAACAATTATCTTCGGATAGCAAATTTGTATAGGGATTCTATAATCAGCCTAGTACCGGAAGATACTTATAGATATGTAGTCGTGCATGCACCTCAGCTCATTGACCAGGGAAAAAGTCAGGAGGCTATATGTTTATTGAAGAATTTTTACCTCGGTTGAAATCCAATACGCGTGAGTATGCAGTAGCTACTTCAATTCTGGCTTTGCTTATCATGTCGTGGGGAACAAGCAAAAAGAAATGGAAGCACGTATTAGCAGTGCCATTGCTGACATTAGGGCAGTGGTGAAAGAAAATTATTCTTTGTGCGCATTAGCGGAATTACTTTATGGAATGGGCGATTTGGAACGTGCTAATCACTATATCAAGATTAGTATGGAAGATGCTAATTATTATACTACTCGGTTGCGTAGTTCGCAGAATTCCAAGATGCTTCCGCTCATAGATCGTGCTTATCAGCAAGAAAAGGAAATACAGCAACAGCGGCAGAGAATGTTTATTACAGGCATATGTATCCTTTCTGTTTTCCTTCTATTGACAGTACTGTGTGTGCTATGGCAAATGAAAAAATTGTCTTATGCCCGTAAAAAAGTTGTTGCTGCCAATTCCCAATTGAGTATATTGAATAGTGAATTGAAGAAGCTGAACAAGTCTCAACATGAGGCTAATGAACGATTATTGCATACTAATCAGACTCTTACGGAAGCCAATCATATTAAGGAAGAGTATTTGGGACGTTTCCTCAGTTTAAGTTCCTCTTATATAAGTAAGATGGAAGAATATCGCCGCATATTGAACAAGCAGGCTGCTGCCGGTAAACTTGAGGAGTTATATCGTACATTGAAGTCCGACCGTTTCATAAATCAAGAGTTGAAAGAGTTCTATCACAATTTCGATGTATCTTTTCTTAAGATATTCCCTAACTTTGTAGAAGAATTTAATCGTTTGTTGCCAGTTGAAGAACAATTGCATCCTAAAAATGAAGAATTGCTTGTTACCGAACTGCGCATATTTGCACTGATTCGTTTAGGTATTACAGACAGTGCGCGTATTGCAGAATTTTTGCGTTATTCCATAACTACCATCTATACTTATCGTTCCAAGCTAAAAACAAGTCTCTTTGTAAAGAGGACTTTGAAGAACGAGTGATGAAAATAACTTCTTTTGATTTTATCCTCCTTTTGAGGCTTTCTTCTGCCTTAAAAGTCTAGAAATGATTTAGAAATTAGTAGCAATAGCATTTTCGTAATGCGTTGTATTATAGTTGATTGCCTGTTGTAGGACTTTAGATTTTTATCTCAGCCCAAATCGTGCGTTTGTTTTGATAATACATTTGCATCAATCTATTTATTGTTTAACTAATTTCTAATAAGATGAAAAGAAAAGTCTAAAGAGATGCCTTAAAAAGCGCATGATCCTTTTACTGGGTTTTCTTATGATGACTGGTGTTGCTGTTGCGCAACAACTTCAGGTACAAGGAAAGGTGACCGATGCAACGGGTGAAGGTCTTATCGGTGCAAGTGTATTGGTAAAGGGTACAACTTCGGGGGTGATAACTGACATTGACGGTAACTATGTGTTATTGAATGTCAATCCTGATGCAATACTTATTTTTCTTATGTAGGTTACCAAACGCAGGAACTGAACGTATCCGGTAGAAACAAGATTGATGTTGTCTTGCATGATGACCAGCAGGTGTTGGAAGAAGTTGTAGTAGTGGGTTACGGTTCATTGAGTAAAAGAAGTTTCCAGTTCCATTGTACAAGTGGATAAGAAAAATTTTAATTTGGGGGCTATGAATAACCCGATGGAAATGGTATCGGGAAAAGTCGCGGGCTTGAATGTCAATACGCAGGCAGCTGCCAATCCTAACTCCAGTTCTTCATTACAAGTACGTGGTGCAACATCTGTTTCTGCAAGTAATAGTCCTTTGATTGTCATAGATGGTGTGGCAGGTGGCGATATCCGTAACATCGCTGCACAGGATATTGAATCTATTACGGTATTGAAAGATGCGGGTTCAGCTGCTATTTACGGAACGCGAGGTGCTAATGGTGTGATTTTAGTTACAACGAAACGTGGCTCGGGTGAAGCTGGAAAAACGGTAGTCACATATGACAGTTACATCGCTTTTAATGTAGCCAAGCCCTCTCCGGATATTCTGTCGGCTGATGAATTCCGTCGTTCGAGACGAGGTACAGACTATGGAGCCGACACTGACTGGTATGGACTGATTACTCGTGATGTAGCATACGACACAAACCAATATATATCTATTGATGGTAGCACAAAGAATGGTTTCTATGGTGCTTCCTTCAATTACAAAAGTGCCAATGGACTTGACATCGTGAGTGGTCGTGAAGAATTTGGAGGTCGTTTTTCTATGGAACAGCGTGTACTGGAGAATCGCTTACAATTCAACGGTTCGTTGAGTGCACGTCGTGTAAATGAAACCTGGGGAAATGATGGTTTCTTCGATAGGGCACTCACAATGAATCCTACAATGCCGGTATATAATGCAGACGGTTCGTATTATCAGCCTACTTCTCCTACGGGTGCAACCAATCCGGTTGCGGAGCTTGCTTTGAGAGATAACAACGGCCAGCGTATGTATTTGTTGGGTACGGCTGAGGCTAAACTGAATATTTTGCAGACAGAAAAGCATTTGTTGAATACAACATTAAGTTACTCATTGCATTACAATGACATGAAGCAACAATATTATGCTTCGTCTGCCGGTTCGGAGTCCTATTGGAATGGTTATAAAGGACGTGCGGAAATGAAGTATCAGAAATGGTACACCAATCGATTGGAGTGGTTGGGAAATTATGCACTGAACTTGGGCGACCACAATATTAAGGCTGTAGTGGGCTATACTTATGAGAAGTCTATCTGGGAACAGATTGGTGGTAGTAACAACGACTTCTCTTTTGATAATACGAAATATTGGGATTTGGGCAGTGGCTCTTATCTGAAGGATGGTTTGGCAAGTTTATATAGCGGTCGCTCTGAATCGACACTTATTGGCTTCTTTGGTCGGTTGAACTATAATTGGAAGGATATGCTTTTTGCATCGGCTTCGTTGCGCTATGAAGGCTCTTCCAAATTTGGTGCTAACCAAAAGTGGGGGTACTTCCCAGCAGCTTCTTTGGCTTGGGAAATGATGGAGATGGGCTTTATGAAGAATACCCGGAAAGTGTTGACCAGTTTGAAACCGCGTGTTTCTTTCGGAATTACCGGTCGTTCGGATTTTGATGCTTATAAATCACTTTCTACTTACAATACCAATGGTAGTTATCTCTTTGACGGGCGTTGGGTAACGGGCTATGCTCCCTCCAGTAATGCTAATCCGGATTTGGCTTGGGAAAAGAGCGTTGCGATTAATCTGGGTGTTGACTTTGTTCTATGGAATCGTTTACGTGGTTCAGTGGAGTATTTTGACCGTAGTTCTAAAGACTTGCTTTATACGTACACGGCACCTCAACCGCCTTTTGTCTATTCCACTATTTTGGTTAACGTTGGAACAACGAAAAATACCGGTATAGAAGTATCTTTGGATGGTGACATCCTTACTAAAACAGCAGTGAAGTGGACGAGCGGAATCAATTATTCTTATGGAAAGACTAAGTTGACCAAACTTTCTAACGATATTTACAAGGCATCTTATCTCGACCTTTACTTAAAACCGGGTACTGGTTCCAGCGAATATTTCTTCCGTGTGCAGGAAGGGGGAGAGATAGGGCAGTTCTACGGTTATGAATATGCAGGTGTTGACGAAAATGGCAATATGCTTATTTTGAATGATAAAGATGAGCAAATACCGATTTCTCAGGCTGATGCCAAGTATAAACGTTATATTGGCAATGGTGCTCCCAAGCACTTCTTGTCTTGGAGTAACAACCTGACTTGGAGAAACTTTGATTTGAGTGTATTCTTCCGCGGTACATTCGGTTTTGATGTATTCAACATGCGTAAATATGGTATGGGGCTTCAGGGATGTGGTACAGATAATGTTCTTCGCTCTGCGTATCTGGAAGATAAGAATATCCGTACCGGTGGTGGAGTAATATCTTCCTATTTCCTGGAGGATGGTAGCTTCATAAAACTGGAAAATGTAACCTTGGGATATAATTTTACTCCTAAGAACCGTAAGTTACTGGATAATATGCGCATATATCTGTCTGCCAAGAATCTGTTTACCTTGACCGGATATTCTGGTAATGACCCTTCAATTATAGACGTGAATGGCATCCAGCCGGGAGTAGATAGTAATAGTGCTTATCCTACAGCAACTCAATTGAGTTTAGGTGTGACTCTTCGCTTCAAATAAATGAGAAACAAATTATTAAAAATATGAAAGATATGAAATATATAAAATGTCGTTGGTTATTGGCGATGATTATGTCATGTTCACTTTTCTCTTGTACTAATTTGGACGAGGAAGTGTTCGATCGTGTGGATGCCGGAATTTATTATCAAGATGAGACGAGTGTTCAGGGGGCAGTGGCAGCCATCTATTCGAAAGCTGCATATAGTTATTTGGAATACTTCTGGTATTTGCAGGAGTTTTCTGCCGACCAGGTGGCATGGCGCAGTTGGAACGGTGGACTTTGGGGATGGGATGAGGCATTGAAGTTTGCTTTGTCTTCACATACCTGGACGTCAGAATCAACCATTATTCGCCAAACTTGGGAGAATGCGTGGACCACTATTGGGCTTTGCAATACGCTTATTACAGATTTGCAGGCAATCAGCCCCGCATCTATACGCATGACTGAGGATGCTTTGAATAGTTATATTGCCGAAGTACGTACCCTGCGTGCTTGGGCATACTACAATATCTTTGAGATTTGGGGTGGAGCACTTCCCTTGAACATTTCTTCGGGTGCGGAAATCCCTGGTTCTGCAGATACTGATTTTGATAAGGGGTGCAAGATTATCTACGATTTTATCAGTCAGGAATTAGATGAGTCAGTTACAGATCTTATGAAAGAAGATGGTTCTGGAAAGACTCGCAACCGCATGAACCAAGCTGCCAATCGTATGATTAAGATGCGCTTGTTGCTGAATTCTGAGGTGTTTATCAAACAAAACAGTTATAATGAGTGTGCCACTCTTTGCCAAAAAATTCTGAATGGCGATTATGGTACTTACAGCATTACCGATGACTATCGCGATATTTATTCGATAAACAATGTAGAATGTCCGGAAGTTGTAATGGCATTGGCGATGGAAGTCGGTCAGGTCAATACCGGTTGGATGCGTAACATGCCTTTCATGCCTTACAATTGTTGGGATTACTTTGGAGGTACATACAGCCAGAGCGGATGGAATTGTGTATGCTTGGCACCTTCATGGGATAATTCTGGAAATGTACAGCCGTATGGTGGTACTGACAATCCTAAGAGCTTTCTTACTGACTACGGTGATAAGTTAGGAGCAGTTTATGAACGTTTCCACGATAAAGATATCCGTAAGCAGAACTATGTGTATAATGAAACAACAGGAAACTATCAAGGCATTTTTTGAAAGGGGCTATTAAAGCCAACTATGGTAAGGGTGCGGCTTTGAAAGCAGATGCCGACCGTGACGGTCAGGATTTGGTTTATGTGGATCAGGTGGGTACATTCCTTAATTTAGGACGTAATCTGGAGACTGTCATGTCACCTCGCTGGGGTGAAACGAATTCAGGTGTCCGTTTGGTAAGATATCCGGTTTATCCGGAGAGTGCAGGCATTGATTTCCAAAACATCGATGAGGTGGAATTCCGTTTGAGTGAAGTGGTCTATACTCTTGCTGAATGTAAAATGCGTGCAGGTGATACGGAAGGTGCTAAAGAACTGGTATATAGAGTTAAAACACGCTATTTTACAGATAAATCGGCTCTCGAGCAGCCCGGTCCTGGTTTTACATCCTTTGATATGGATTGGATGTTGAGTGAATGGGGACTTGAATTCTTGGGAGAGGGGCGTCGTCGTCGTACAGACTTGCGTCGTTTCGATAAGTTTACGCAAGGGCAATGGTGGTTCTTTGGCCGTGCCACGGACGACGGTTTAAGCTATCCGGCTAAACGTGACCGCAAATACGAGTGGTATCCCTTGCCCCAGTCTGCCCTTATGGTAAATCCGGGACTGGTACAGAATCCTAATTATTAATCATCCTATAATAATAGTAACAATGAAAAAATATATATGTAATCCGCTATGGCTTTTGTTGCTTTTTGTAGCTTTCATCAGTAGTTGTGACAAGGAGGAAATTGTGTTTGACCATGAGTTGCCGCAATTTGAACTTCGTAGCGATGCTATCTTGCTGGAGGTGATTATGCCCCAAGGAACTGGTGCCGATGAAATAATTTATATTGCAGGCGATTTCAATGGAGGTCAGGATGCTGCTTCCGGAGACCTTAAGTGGCAGATGGAGAAAGCTGCAAACAATGATGTTAAATGGGGCATATACCTCTATCCGGAAGATTTTGTTAATGGAAAGACACTTGCCGATGGCTTTTATTTCGTTTCTAAGACACAAGGTATAGAGCGTACTTTGCAGAATGGGGATGCTTTACATCAAATTTCGGCTAAGGTAGGTACTCGCACTGATATAACGGTAACCCGCTGGAATGCTTATTTTGAGGAGCCGGAAGACCCAAGTGAAGTGATTCATGACGGTTATGCTGTGTTCGTGATGGACAATACAGGTTGGGATGCACTGACACTTTATGCGTGGGGAAATGATTTGCCGGAACTTTTTGGAGGTTGGCCCGGTATTTCACCTACTGGTAGCGTTGAGATAAAAGGAATTACCTATAAATACTTCGATACAGGTGAAGCAAATAAGGGATTGGTTTACAATTTGATATTTAACGATAATGGAGTAGGTTCACAATTTGATGGACCACAGAACTTTACTCTTGACCGTGACATATATTTGGAAATCACAGAAAGCGGTTGGACGGAAATAGATCCGGATGCAGTGGTCATCCATGATGGTTATACCATTTTTATTGAAGACCAGTCCAGATGGGCAGAAACAACCATATATGCGTGGGGAAATGATATACCGGAACTCTTTGGCAGTTGGCCAGGAATATTACCAACCGGTAGTGTTGAGATAAAAGGTGTCACGTATAATTATTACGATACAGGTGAAGCAAATAAGGGATTGACTTACAATCTGATAATGAATAATAACAATGGAGGCTCACAATTTGACCTCGCAGCAGTGACGCTTGATCGAGATTATTATTTCCGTATTACGGACATAGCTGGTGAGGAGATTGACCCTAACAATCCGGACGGAGACTCTGAACCGGAATCTGAAGCGGCTTTTGTTTCTAATCAGAATAATTTCTTGAAATGAGTTTTGTATAGTAATGAAGATGTTAAATGACCTATTGGTGGAATGAGATTGGGGATAGGATATCTCTTTTCAATCTTGCGGATATATGTCCCAAGGCTTGGTTTTTCTATCCCAAGTCTTGGGATAGAAAAACCAAGCCTTGGGAAGAAGTTATCTCTTAGCTCTTTTGTTTTTTAGTATTGGCTTCCGGGATTTTTAGTATTAAGTCTTAGTATCTTTTCTGCCAATGCCCATCACTGGAGAGTTTGGATGCTCCTTTTGCAGATATCAGTTCCGCCAATGAGTATAAGTATAGATAAAAAGTAGAAATATGAAAAAAGTAATAATTGCGACACTGCTCTTTACGATGCTACATTCTTGTATGGGGTGTAGTGATAGTCAGAGTGACATGGAACCGATTCCCGTCCCACAGGAAGAATACATGGCTTCGGATATGGTGATTTATGAGGCAAATCCCCGCATTTTTGCCGAAGAAAATGCGTTCTCTGCCATCAAAGCAGAGCTTGACCGTATTCAAAGCCTGGGAACTACCGTGCTTTGGCTGATGCCTGTAAATGAGCCGGGAGTACTGAAAAGTGTGAATTCACCTTATTGTATAAAGGATTATAAAAAGCTGAATACACGTTACGGAACAAAAAAAGACTTGAAAGAACTGGTAGATGCTGCCCATGCCAAAGGAATGAAAGTGATTCTTGACTGGGTTGCCAACCATACTTCGTGGGACAATGCTTGGGTGACTGAGCATCCGGATTGGTATACACAGGATGCAAATGGCAATGTGGTACAACCTCAAGAACAGCCTTGGGCGGATGTTGCTGACTTGAATTTTGACAACGAAACCATGCAGCAAGCCATGATTGATGCCATGAAGTATTGGGTAACAGAAATTGGTATTGATGGATACCGTTGTGATTATGCCGAGGGGGTACCAGATGCTTTCTGGAAGAAAGCAATCGCCGAGCTCCGTACACTTGACAATAATTTGCTGATGCTTGCCGAAGGCGGAAAAACGTCTTTAATGAACAATGGTTTCAATCTGCTCTACGGCTGGAACTTCCATAGTAAACTGAAAGACTATTATGCCGGTAAATGCTCACTTACTGACCTTTATGCTATGAATACTTCCGAATTGGAGGGAATGCCGAAGGGTACGTTACGGTTACGCTATTCTACTAATCATGACCAGGCAAGTGAGGCTTCACCGATAGAATGTTATGGCGGTGAGCGTGGTGCCATGTCTGCTTTTGTATTGACGACTATGCTCGAGGGGATACCTCTTATTTATAGTTCGCAGGAAGTAGCCTATCCGCGGTCACTTAACTTTTTCAATTACGGAGTTATAGACTTGAAGTCCAATGAAGTCTTTGCGCAAGAGATGGCAGAAATCATCAGAGCCTATAAAGCTACGAGCAGTGTACGTGGTGGTGAACTGGAAGTTTATACTACCGGAGATGTCGCTTCATTTTATCGGGCAGCAGGCAGTCATGGCATGTTGGTCATGGTGAATACTGCCAATGAGTCTGTACAAGTGAAAGTACCTATGGAGCATGCTGGCAAGACCATGACCGATGTGATTGCCGGTGTGGATGTGGAGTTGCCTACAGTAATGACGATGGAACCTTATCAATATTTTATATATCAACAATAACGGATGTATATGAAACATGTATTATTAACAGTCGTATTTCTGGGAATTGCTTGTGTGGCGATGGCACACGAATTGTCATCTCCCAATGGGAATCTGAAACTCAATGTTGTGCTTGATTCCGAGGGGGGGCCGGTCTATAGCTTATATTACAAAGGAGAGCCGGTTGTAGAACCTTCTGCCTTGGGAATACTTATGGAAGAAGCGGATTTGTCAAATGGCTTCCGGATTCTTGATGCAACAAATTCTACTTTTGATGAAACTTGGATGCCTGTATGGGGAGAGTATGAAAAAGTCCGTAACCATTACAATGAACTTACTGTCACTCTCTCACAACCGGCAAAGCACGACCGTATGATGATTGTACGTTTTCGATTGTTTGACGATGGACTCGGATTCCGTTATGAGTTGCCGGAGCAGAAAACCATGAATTATCTGACGGTAAAAGACGAACTGACGGAATTCAATCTGACCGGTAATCATACACTCTATTGCATTCCCGGTGATTATGATACGAATGAGTTTGCCTATACTACTGCGGCCATTTCCGAAGTGCGCGAAGCTATGGAACGTAATCTACGTAAAAAAGGATATGAAGCTAAAGCGACTTCATTCACAGTACAAACACCCCTTATGATAAAGACTACCGAAGGACTTTATATCAATATTCATGAAGCTGCCTTGGTAGATTATTCTGCCATGTTGCTGAATGTGGATGATAAAGAGTTTAACTTTTCTGCTCATCTTACTCCCGATAAATTAGGAAAGAAAGGATATCTGCAATTACCGTTGCATACCCCGTGGCGTACAATTATGGTTAGTGACGATGCACGTAGCATCCTTGCTTCTCAGTTGATTCTTAATCTGAATGAACCTTGTAAGCTGGAAGATACTTCTTGGATTAAGCCACAGAAATTTATCGGTGTCTGGTGGGAGATGTTTACTGGTGGAGGAGGTACATGGGCATATAGCGACTATTATAAGGCTAAACCCGGCATAACCGACTATTCAAAGTTAACTCCTAATGGACATCATCCGGCCAATACTGAACATGTGAAAGAGTACATAGACTTTGCGGCGGAGAATGGTATTGATGCGGTATTGGTTGAGGGCTGGAATGAAGGTTGGGAAGATTGGGCATCCTATCGTAAGGATCGTCAGTTCCTTTTGACAAACCTTATCCGACTTTGATGTTGCGGTACTACATGCCTATGCCAAATCAAAGGAGTAAAGATTATCATGCATCATGAGACGAAGCTGCTGCTGCCGACTATGAGCGGCAGCTGGATGTAGCCTTCAATTTATGGTAGATAATGGCTATAATTCTGTAAAGACCGGATATGTGGGCTCAATCATTCCCCGTAGTGAATATCATTCCTCACAATGGATGAACAATCATTATATACATGTGGTGAAGCGTGCTGCTGATTATAAGATTATGGTAGATAGTCACGAGGCTGTTCGTCCCACCGGCTTGTGCCGTACCTGGCCCAACTGGGTAGCGCAAGAATCTGCCCGTGGTGGTGAGTTTGAATCTATGGGGCAATGATCCGGATCATACTTGTATCTTGCCGTTTACTCGGTTGAAGGGTGGTCCGATGGATTACACTCCTGGTATTTTCCAGACAAAACTTTCGTATTATAATGGTTCGAAACCTAAAGGTCAGGCGGGTACTACATTGGTAAAACAATTGGCTCTATATGTAACGATGCCCTCTCCGTTACAGATGGCAGCAGACCTGCCGGATAATTATCGCCGTTTTCCCGATGCGTTTCAATTTATTAAGGATGTAGCGGTGGATTGGAGCAATTCTTGGTATCTGGAAGCCGAACCGGGTGATTATATCACAGTGGCTCGTCAAGCCAAAGGAAAACAAGAGTGGTATGTAGGTGCTATTACCGACGAACATCCTCGTACGGCAACTATTCCTTTCTCTTTCTTACCCGAAGGAAGGAAATATATTGTTACCGTTTATGCAGATGGTCGGGATGCAGACTGGAAAGATAATCCGCAGAGCTATGACATCCGTCGTGGCATAGTAACGTCAAAGAGTGTGCTGCGTCAACCTCTGGCAAGTAGTGGAGGGGTGGCTATCAGTGTTCGAGAAGCAACAAAAGAAGAGGTAAAAGGATTGAAGAAATTATGAAGCTTGTCCGTACATAGTAATTATTATGTTGCGGATTTAATACAAGCATTTAAGAATTAAAGTTAGCAATTGGAAAGGCATAGTCCGTGAGGATTGTGTCTTTTTTCGTAAATTATTCGTCATTTCTTATTTTCTTTATCCTCAAATCCGCAACTAAGCTCTTCAGCGTCCTTCTTGCGTCTAAACGTCCTCTCATCACTGAATTAGCAGATAAATTGAGGCTGAAATACCCACTTCTGCCCACAATATCCCCTTGCCCCACTATGCGACTTGAGGCAATACGCAGTATCATACCCATAAGTTGTAGGCGTTATCCAAAATCAGTCTGAAAAATATCTGCGTAAGCATTATTACAGGTATAGATATTCAGCACATACCGCCTTGATGTTCTGATCCACTTGGCTGGTACAGAGACAAACCTGAAGACAAACGCTTTTATGCGACTTGTTGCATTGAGTCCGAACCTCTTTACGTCAAGTCTGTGGATAATGGCCTTGTAGAAATTACGGATAAGTGCCGTAAGAAGAAGGAACACAGTGTTCTCTGCCATGAAGGATTTGGGCAATCTGTCCCACCCGAAACCATTGTTCATATCATCGAAGATACGTTCCTTTCCTCCACGAAGGTTATAGAACTCGACAATTTCTCTTGTGGAAGATTCATAGTCGTTAGTCAGGATACAACGGTATGTGTATTCTCCTTCCCAAAGATCCAGCACACCGTCCATCCGTTTCTGTCTTTGAATCACAAGTCGGTATGCTTTACCCTTCCACTTCTCAACAAGAATAGAGTTCAATTCGAACTCAATGCCATTGATTTCCTCAGTCTTCCAGCCTCTAAGAGCAAAGATGTCATTGTAGAGCGAACTGCAGCGGTTTGCGCGGATATAGAAGGATTTGCTGTGTTTCTATTTCCTCCACGATTTCCTCGGAACATGATCCACAATCAGCTCTGAAACGATTGATTGTAAGTCCGTTCTGCTCAAATCTCTCAAAGAATCTCTTCAGCGTGTCCTTCTGATGAAAACGAACGTTGGTGTTACCATCGCTATTCTCAATGCCAACAATCAAGTCGTCAATAACCGCCACGCCAGGGCGATAACCAAGGAACTTCTTGTATGTAGGCTTTGCATCATACTTCTCAGTCTCTATGAACTGATGGTCGAAATCAACATCATACATCTCGCCCTCTTTCAGTTGGCCGGATGCAAACATACAATTGAGCAGTAAGGTATTGAGTGTGTCAGCCGTGTTGAAATCGTAGTTCTTACCCGTATCTGATGTGTATGAGATGTTTCCTTGCGTCAGTTCCTTTATCGCTCTGAGGATAGTATCAGAACTACAAGTACGAAGTGTCGGATGGAGCGAGAGATGGTTCATCAAATGAGTAGTGACATCCTCAATGCATGAGCCACCACAGAAGTAGATACTCATGAGGGAACGGACGATTTCACTGTACTGATAACCGAACGAGCTACACCTTAGACCGAGTGTCGAGTCGATTACAGATGACAATGTGGAGTCAAATTGCTCCATGATTGAAAATATTCCTCCAAAAGGAGTGAGCTTCTCGGATTTTATTTGTATTTTTGCCATGCCTGATGAGGTTTTGTTTGATTATTTTTTTGCAACACTAAGTTAAGTGAATCCTCTGACATGGCAAAATCCTGAGCAACTTTTTGTTGCTCAGGTACTTAAAAAAAATATTTTATAATAGTGTTGCGGAATTAAGGTTTATTATAATTTTTTCTATATTTATGCCGTTATGGCGAATTGTTGACAGAATAGGAAAAGAATAGACCATTTAGGTATGAATAGAGAATGCCGGGGATTTGACATTTTATCATTCTTTAATCAAAATATAACCGTAAAATTTAGCTGTTTTGAAAAGTTTTCTTATATTTGCGGTGTTATTCATTGACATTTTGTTTGAATAGCGTGAAGTCAACAAGGTAATAACCTTTAAAACGTAATATTATGAATATCGAACGTATCATGGCCTCTTTAGAGGCAAAGCACCCCGGCGAGTCTGAGTATCTTCAAGCCGTAAAGGAAGTTCTTCTTTCCATCGAAGATATCTATAACCAACATCCTGAGTTCGAGAAAGCGAAAATTATAGAACGTCTGGTTGAACCTGACCGTATCTTTACTTTCCGTGTAACGTGGGTGGATGATAAGGGTGAAGTTCAGACGAACCTCGGCTATCGTGTGCAGTTCAACAATGCCATTGGCCCGTACAAAGGCGGTATTCGTTTCCATGCTTCCGTAAATCTTTCTATCCTCAAATTCCTGGGATTTGAGCAGACTTTCAAGAATGCTTTGACTACATTGCCTATGGGCGGTGGTAAGGGTGGTTCCGACTTCTCTCCGCGCGGAAAGAGCGATGCTGAAATCATGCGTTTCTGTCAGGCCTTCATGCTGGAATTGTGGCGTCACCTCGGTCCGGATATGGATGTTCCTGCCGGTGATATCGGTGTAGGCGGTCGCGAAGTGGGCTATATGTTCGGTATGTATAAGAAGTTGACTCGCGAATTTACGGGCACATTTACCGGTAAAGGATTGGAATTTGGCGGTTCGCTGATTCGTCCCGAAGCAACAGGATTCGGCGGCTTGTATTTCGTAAACCAAATGTTACAAACAAAAGGCATTGACATCAAGGGCAAGACCGTGGCTATCTCCGGTTTTGGAAATGTGGCTTGGGGTGCTGCTACCAAGGCTACCGAATTGGGTGCCAAGGTGGTTACCATCTCCGGTCCCGACGGTTACATCTACGACCCGAACGGTATCAGTGGCGAAAAGATAGATTATATGCTGGAACTCCGGTCATCGGGCAACGATATCGTAGCACCGTATGCCGACGAATTCCCCGGCTCTACTTTCGTAGCAGGCAAACGCCCGTGGGAAGTGAAAGCGGACATCGCTCTGCCTTGCGCTACCCAGAACGAGCTGAACGGCGAAGATGCACAACACCTCATTGACAACAAGGTGACATGTGTAGGCGAAATCTCCAATATGGGATGTACGCCCGAAGCTATCGACCTTTTTATTGAAAATAAGATTATGTATGCACCGGGTAAGGCTGTCAATGCAGGTGGTGTGGCTACCAGCGGATTGGAAATGTCGCAGAACGCCATGCACCTCAGCTGGAGTGCAGCCGAAGTGGATGAAAAACTCCACGCCATCATGCACGGAATTCATGCTCAATGCGTAAAATATGGGACAGAACCTGATGGCTACATCAACTACGTGAAGGGAGCGAATATCGCCGGCTTCATGAAGGTGGCTCATGCCATGATGGGTCAGGGAATTATCTAAGAGAGAAACTTTGTTTAGTTGTATTTGTATTTGTGGTTTGTGCTGCCCTACGCCTGTGAAGGTATGGGGCAGTACTTTTTTTATTCTCAATTAAAAAAGTTGTATCTTTGTATCCGAGAAACCATAAATTACAAAGAGATGTTACTACCTGAATTGAAACTGAGACGTGATAAAATACGCTCTCTCATGGCTCAACAAGAGATTGATGCCGCTCTTATCGCTTGTAATGTAAACTTAATCTATACGTACGGACGTGTCGTCAGCGGTTACTTGTATCTGCCGTTGAATGCCCCGCCCGTTTATTCATCAAACGTCCCAACAATATTGAAGGGGAACATATTCATCCTATCCGTAAACCGGAACAACTGCCTGACTTACTAAAGGAATGTGGTTTGCCCATACCTGCGAGGTTGATGCTGGAGGGGATGAGTTGTCTTTTACGGAATATAACCGTTTGGCAGCGTGTTTCCCTGAAACGGAGGTGCTTCCTTGTGGTACGGCACTTATCCGGAAGGCCCGAAGTGTCAAGACTGAAATAGAGATTGAGATGTTCCGTCGTTCCGGCATTGCACATGCTAAAGCTTACGAACAAATACCCTCGGTTTATAGACCAGGAATGACAGACCGCCAATTATCCATCGAAATAGAGCGCCTGATGCGTCTGGAAGGTTGTCTGGGTATTTTCCGTACCTTCGGACAAAGTATGGAGATTTTTATGGGAAGTCTGCTGGCAGGAGACAATGCCACTGCGCCTGCCCCCTATGATTTTGCTCTGGGAGGCGAAGGACTTGACCCGTCACTGCCTATCAGTGTGAACGGTGCACTGTTGCAACCCGGCCAGAGCTTTATGGTTGATATGGGGGGTAACTTCTATGGCTATATGGGAGACATGAGCCGTGTATTCTCTATCGGAAAGTTGCCGGAAAAGGCATATGTTGCCCATCAGGTTTGCCTGGACATACAAGAGGCTGTTGTAGAAAAAGCGAAACCGGGTGCTGTTTGTGAGGACCTTTACAATCTCGCTATCGATATTGTCACCAAAGCGGGCTTTGCCGACAACTTTATGGGAGCCACTCAAAAAGCCAAGTTTATCGGTCATGGCATCGGACTGGAAATCAATGAAATGCCGGTGCTGGCTCCACGCATGAAGCAGGAGCTGGAACCGGGCATGGTCTTTGCTTTGGAACCGAAGATTGTTTTGCTAGGTATTGGTCCCGTCGGTATCGAAAACTCTTGGGTTGTAACAGCGGAAGGAGTGGAGAAACTGACGTTGTGTAAGGAAGAGATTGTGGAACTTTGAAAATTGATAATGGATAATGGAAAATTGCCATGCGGTTTCAATAAATACGCTGCACTGTTTATTTTTCCATTATCCATTTTCAATTATTTTACCCTTCTGTTAAGCTGATTATTCGCTTTCGAAGGTTTGGATTTACCAATCCGTTTTCCGGTTGACTTGGCCTTGTTGCTCCGTTTGGGCTTTATGCCGGAATGGTTACTCGCCTTCATAATATTCACATAAGTAGTAGCGGGCTATAAAGTCCCAATATTGATGCAGTGTTTCTTTTCCTTTCAAGAAGGGAAGTTCCACATCGGGTAGAATTCCTTTGGTCATTCCGTATTTCAGCAGGTCGAACGGACACTCTCCGGGTTGGCAGAACATCTTGTAACCCTCTGCAGCAGCGCGTTTGGCATCGTACATCGGGTTATGTTCTTCACAGAAATAGGCGGCCACGTTGTGGGCTACGAGCATACCTTTGGCGTTGGCATAAATCACGAACTCTTTTTGGTATTCCAGGTCGGGCAATAATGCGGACCGTTTGTTTTCCCATCCCAAGACATCGACAAAGAAAGTGCAAAGCTCCTTGTAATCGGTGAAGTATAGCAGCGGTTTCCCCTGGCTGTATTCCAGACAGCGGGCGGCATCTTTGCTCAGTTTGGTTTCCGGAGTGACTTCCGGCAGCGGAGTAATGGGCATATCCAGTAAATCAAGTCCCATTACCCAAAGGAAGGAAGATTCTTCCTCGCTGATGGGAGCTTCTTCGAAACGTGCATCCATCAGTTCATAGGCGCTTTGGCTTAATGCAAGCAGGTCTTTGTCATAAGGACTGAACAAGGTGTATTCCTTGTCAAAAATACTGAATTGTGATTTCAATGTCCACAGTACGAATGCAATGTCTTCCTGATTTATTTCATCGGGCGTATAATCGTCACCCAGTGGATAGAACGGTAGGTAAGTTCCGTATACTCCCTGAAAGGCTTCGGAGAAAAGTTTCCAGCCTCCGCTTTGGGCAATGGCGTCTTGAAAGTACATGCCGAGGGAGATGGCTGCGTCAATTTGGGTACGCAGGTCTTCCTTGTTGAACAAGGGAGAGGTCTTGACGAGGGGCAGGATGCTTGTGGCAAAGTCGAGGTACCATTTGTCCGTTGGCAGTACGTGGGTGCGTTCATTGGCCCCCAACCAATATTGCATGTTGATTGTTGTCATGATTTGTTTTAGATAAATATTATAGTCTTTTTAATGCCAATTTGATGACTTGTTCCACCGGTGCGCTTGGTTCTTCCTTCAAAATGGCAAGCACTACTTTTTGTGAGGGGGCTTGTGCAAAGCCCAGCATGGTAAGGGCGGCTACGGCTTCTTCTTGTACTTGTACGTTGGCTGCCGATACCAGTGTACCTATGGTCCCTGCGTTGCCGGTGGCAACGCTGCCGGTCTTGATTTTGTCTTTCAAATCCACAATCACCCGTTGTGCTGTTTTTAGCCCGATACCCTTGACTGTTTTCAGTAGAGTGGCGTTTTCCGTGCTGATGACATTTATCAGTTCGGATGGCGAGAGTGCCGAGAGAATCATGCGGGCTGTATTTCCGCCGATGCCTGACACGGAGATGAGCAGCAGGAATAGTTCGCGTTCCTGCTTGTCGGCGAATCCGTAGAGGACATAGGCGTCTTCACGGATAGCTTCGTATACATATAATTTGCATTCTTTTTTACCCTGGATGGCAGCATACGTGTTCAATGAAATATTGACACCGTATCCCAGTCCGTTACAGTCTATTACTGCGGTTGCCGGACTTAGTTCGGCAATTCCGCCTCTGATGTATTCTATCATAATTCTTTTACTTGTTGGCCCAAAATGCACCTTGCGCACATATCATCTGCGAATGTATGAATTATTATTGGACTTTCACTCACTAAAAAAAGAAAAAACTGTGTAAAACAGCAGTGAGTTCTGCCGGTATAATAAATTAAAATGCTTACTTTTGCGCCGATAAAGTAGAAAACTGATAAATAAACTCATAAAAAGAATGAAAAAAGTAAGAGTAGCCATTGTTGGCTATGGCAATATCGGGCACTATGTGTTCGAAGCCCTGCAAGCAGCTCCCGATTTCGAAATTGCCGGTGTAGTGCGCCGTGCCGGAGCTGAAAACTGTCCTGCGGAACTGGGTGCATATCCCGTTGTGAAGAATATCAAGGAACTGAAAGACGTGGATGTTGCTATCCTTTGTACGCCTACCCGCAAAGTGGAAGAGTATGCAAAGGAGATCCTTGCTTTAGGCATTCATACTGTGGACAGTTTCGATATCCATACGGGTATCACTGCCTTGCGCCGCACACTGGATGCAGAGGCTAAAAAGCATAATACGGTATCCATCATTTCTGCCGGCTGGGACCCGGGTAGTGACTCCATTGTCCGCACCATGCTGGAAGCCATTGCTCCGAAGGGCATTACCTATACTAATTTTGGTCCGGGCATGAGCATGGGACATACGGTGGCTGTAAAGGCCATCGAAGGTGTGAAAGCCGCCCTTTCCATGACTATTCCCACGGGAACCGGTATTCACCGTCGTATGGTGTACATCGAGTTGAAGGATGGCTACGAATTTGACAAGGTGACTGCAGCCATCAAAGCCGACCCGTACTTTGTGAATGACGAAACACATGTAAAATTGGTTCCGAGTGTGGATGCACTGCTCGATATGGGTCATGGGGTAAACCTGACCCGTAAAGGTGTGTCTGGCAAGACGCAGAACCAGCTATTTGAGTTCAACATGCGTATCAACAATCCTGCCCTCACGGCACAAGTGCTGGTATGTGTGGCGCGTGCCGCTATGCGTCAGCAGCCTGGTTGCTATACAATGGTTGAAGTTCCGGTAATAGACCTGCTTCCGGGCGACCGCGAAGAGTGGATCGGCCATTTGGTATAAGACACAGAAAAAACAGATGATGTGTTTGGTTCAAACGCATCGTCTGCTTGCCCCGAATACATCATCTGTTTGATGCAAACGCATCATCCGTTCTACCGCGAATGGATGATGCGTTTTTTATGTCTTGTTCTTTAAAAGAAATACCTCAGTATATCATTGAAGTTTGCCCAAATCAGCAAACCGAACAAGAGGAACATGCCCACCATCTGCGCACGTTCCATAAACTTGTCGCTGGGCTTGCGGCGTGCAATGATTTCGTAAATGAGGAATAACACGTGTCCGCCGTCCAGTGCGGGGATGGGCAGAATATTCATAAAGGCAAGGATGATGGAGAGGAATGCCGTCATGTACCAGAACTGGTGCCAGTCCCACGTGGCGGGGAAAATACTGCCGATGGTTCCGAAACCTCCGAGTTGCTTGGCTCCTTCCTTGGAGAAAAGATATTTCATCTGGCCTACGTAGCCTTTCAGAGTCTTTACCCCCAAAGATACGCCGGCAGGGAAAGAGGAAAGGAAACTGTATTCCTTGCGGACAACGGGCAGCAGTTTGTCGGTTGCCGTACGTGCTGCTACGCCTATTTCATAGTCGGCATTGGTCATCATGCTCAAGGTGTCTGTCACACCGTTACGGACGTATGTCAAGGTTACCTCATGGGATGCGTTGGCTTTCTTGCGCTTCAGCATCTCTTCTTTGAAGTCGTAGTAGGCTATTGACTTTCCATCCAAGTGGGTGATGCTGTCACCTACTTGCAGACCGGCGGAAGCGGCAGGGTATCCTACAATCAGGCTGTCGACTACATAAGGGAAACGGAAACTGGCGAAACGCACGCTGTCTGCCAGCAAGCGGTTCATCATGTCTTCGGGGATGTAGACTGAAGCAGCTTCCCGTCACGCAATACGCTTACCTGGCGGGCATCGACAATACTGGTCAGCAGGTCGCCGTCATAGCGTTCGAATGGTACCCCGTCGGCAGATATTAGGATATCGCCGTCGCGGAAGCCTATGGCTTTGGCTGTTTCGTTAAAATCCATACCCAATGGGGCTTTTGTACTGGTATATATTCGTCGCCCCAAGTAAAAAGTATCATGGAATAGATGAACAATGCGAGCAGGAAGTTGAACAATACACCGCCTACCATAATCAGCAGGCGCTGCCATGCCGGCTTGGCACGGAACTCCCATGGCTGCATGGGTTGCTTCATCTGTTCGGTATCCATAGATTCGTCTATCATACCTGCTATTTTTACATAGCCACCTAAGGGTAGCCATCCGATACCGTATTCCGTGTCACTGTGTTTGGGCTTGAACTTGAATAATGTGAACCAAGGGTCAAAGAATAAGCAGAACTTTTCTACCCGCGTCTTGAACAGACGCGCAAAAAGGAAGTGCCCCCCCTCATGAACAATAACGAGCAACGAGAGGCTCATAATGAGTTGCAGGGCACGAATCAAGAATGTTTCCATCTAATTATTTGCTATTTTACGATTTTTATAATTTTCGCAAAGGTACGTTTTCTTATTTAACGTATCAAATGAGTAGATGTTTTTTATAATTCTTTTCATTCCGGTGTATCTATCAAATCAGCTCTTCTGCTATCCGTCGGGCTTCGGCATCCGTAGCCACATAGTCTTCATAGGTGGGCTTCTGTAAGTAGGATACGCGCGACATGGTCTTTTCTATTACTTCACTCATGCCAAGGAACGAAATTTTGTCCTGCAGGAAGGCAGCTACCACCACTTCATTGGCGGCATTGACAATGCAAGGCATATTGCCTGCACGATGTAGCGCTTCGTAGGCCAGGGCGAGGTTACGGAAACGGGTGGTGTCCGGTTGCTCGAACGTCAGTTCCGTGCACAGCTTGAAGTCCAGGCGCGGGAAAGAGGCTTTCAACCGGTCGGGATAGGAGAAGGCATATTGGATGGGCAGGCGCATGTCCGGCATTCCCAGTTGTGCTTTCACGGCACCGTCCTCAAACTGTACCATGGAGTGGATGACGGATTGCGGGTGTACCACGACTTCTATCTGGTCGGGACGTACACCGAACAGCCATTTGGCTTCGATTACCTCGAACCCTTTGTTCATCATGGAAGCAGAGTCTATCGTGATTTTGGCGCCCATGTCCCAGTTGGGGTGTTTCAGTGCTTGCGCTTTGGTGACGGTTGTTAGTTGCTCCATAGTGCAGGTGCGGAACGGACCTCCGGAGGCAGTCAGTATCACTTTTCTATTTGGTTGCCTATCTCACCGGCCAGGCACTGGAAAACGGCGGAGTGCTCGGAGTCGACGGGTAGGATGGGGACACCGCTGAAGCGTGCCAGGTCATTGATGAGCTCTCCGCCACCACCAGCGTCTCTTTGTTGGCAAGGGCTATCGGCTTACGGGCTCGGATGGCATTCATGGTGGGCTTCAGCCCTGCATATCCCACCATGGCGGTCAATACCATATCAATGGGATTTTCGGTCACAATCTGGCAGAGGGCATCTGCGCCGGCATATACCTTGATAGGTAGGTCGGCAAGCGCTTCTTTCAGTTGCGTGTATTTCGATTCGTTGGCTATTACCACTGCCTCAGGCTTGAATCTGCGTGCCTGGGCTATGAGTTCCTCTACGCGGTTATTGGCGGTCAATACGTATGCTTCGTACTGGTCGGGATGTTCTTCGATGACCTGCAACGCTTGTGTACCGATGGAACCGGTAGAACCGAGTATGGCAATCTGTTTCATTTACTATTATGCTATTTACAATTTACTATTTGGAGACTAAAATACGATGTAAAGCTCGGGATTTACGGCCCTGCCCTTATGCCACAGCTCGAAGTGAAGGTGGGGACCGGTGGACAGCTCGCCGGTGTTTCCTACCAGTGCGATGGCTTCACCCCCTTTCACCGCATCGCCTTCCCGTTTCAGCAGAGAGCCGCAATGCTTGTAGACTGACACGAAGTCCTGGTTGTGCTGTATTTCTATCAGATAACCCGTCTCGGCAGTGTAGGTACTCAGTATGACGGTACCGTCTAAGGTGGCCAATACGCTTTCGCCCGGATTGGCGGCAATGTCCGTGCCGAAGTGTTTTGTTTCGGCATTGAAGGGAGATGAAATCATGCCGCGTGTGGGGCGGTAGAAAATCAGTCCGTCTATTTCGGGGCGAGCGGTGATGCTCGTCAGGTTGTACTTTTCTGTCTCCTCGTACTGTTTGCGGAATTCGGCTTCCCGTTGTGTACGTTCCATGAGCGAATCTTCGCGCAGGTGGGTCAACGAGTCGATGGAATGTATGGTATCTGCCTTTATCTTGCCCTGGAAGATGTCCTGGATATTCATGATATAGAGGTTCTGTCTGTTCACCAGTTGCTGGAGGGAATCTACGCGCAAGGCATTCTCCACTACCTGGGCACGGATTTCACTGTTCATATATCCCGGCAGGTAGTTGCGCAGCGGGGTGAAGGCTACGATCAGGGAGGCGATGAGAAACAATACGAACAGCACGGAGAGCAATACGGACAGTCCGTTCAGCTTGGATACGCGCAACGTGATGATATCCTCAAGGGTATTCTCGTTCGTAATCGTCAGTCTGTACTTGAACTTGATGTTACTCCAAAATGCTTTTCTTCGTTTCTTTTTCATACCTCTTCTGTTTTGTCCAAAGCTATCAAACCTTCCGGCAGGTCTACGGTGATGACCTTGTGCTTCTGGTCAATGTCTATGATAAACTCTTCTTGTGCCGGCACCAGCAGTTCTTCTCCCTGATAATCTACCACAAACAGTGTGTTGATGGTCGATGTGTCCACGTCCGTCACTTCTCCCAGCGTGCCGTGATGTACTTCCTCCATACGAAAACCGACGAAGAAGTCCCAACTCAGTTCACCTGGTCCTGCCTCTTCTGCATGCTTTACGGGGAAGTAGACCTCAATATTAGTGAACATGCGGGCGCGTTCTGCCGTGTCCACGCCTTCTAGTTTGACAAGGGCGGTGGTGTCGGAGCGGAAACGGTATTCTTCCAAGAAGAAAGGCACCAGTATACCATCCAGCAGGCAGATTAGGTATTCGGCTTCCACCCGGTCGAAGATGTCATCCGTAAAAGTGAACGATAGTTCTCCGTGAATGCCGTGGGGCTTGTTGAATATACCTATCTTATATACTTCTTCTCTCTTTATCATCTTATTCTATTCTTGTTATTCTTGCTCCGAGCGCATTCAGTCGCCCTTCGATGTTCTGATACCCACGGTCTATCTGCTCTATGTTGTGGATGCGGCTGATGCCGTCCGCACTCATGGCAGCTATCAGCAGGGCGATGCCCGCACGGATATCGGGCGAGGTCATGTTGCCGCCACGTAGTTTAAAGCCGTGGTCGTGACCGATGACAACGGCGCGGTGCGGGTCGCAGAGGATAATTTGCGCTCCCATATCTATCAGCTTGTCCACAAAGAACAAACGGCTTTCGAACATTTTCTGATGAATGAGTACACTGCCTTTTGCCTGGGTGGCAACCACCAGCAGCACACTGAGCAAGTCTGGTGTCAGTCCGGGCCAGGGTGCGTCGGCAATGGTCATGATGGAGCCGTCGATAAAGGACTCTATCTGGTACGTCTCTTGTGCGGGCACGTAAATGTCGTCTTCCCACTGCTCCATCTTGATGCCGAGTCGACGGAAACTGTCGGGGATAATTCCCAAGTTCTCGTAGGAGACATTCTTGATGGTCAGTTCGCTACGGGTCATGGCTGCCATGCCAATGAAACTGCCCACTTCAATCATGTCGGGGAGGATGGTATGCTCGGTTCCGTGCAGCTCGTCTACTCCTTCGATAGTCAGGAGGTTGGAGGCGATGCCTTCTATCTTAGCTCCCATCCGGTTCAGCATTCTGCAAAGTTGCTGCACGTAGGGTTCGCAGGCGGCGTTGTAGATGGTGGTCTTGCCTTTGGCAAGGACGGCTGCCATTACGATATTGGCAGTTCCCGTAACAGATGCCTCGTCGAGTAGCATATAACTGCCATGCAGTTGTTTGGCTGAGATTTCGTAGATGCCACGCTCCTCATTATAGACAAAGTCGGCTCCTAAATTCTGGATACCGATAAAGTGTGTATCCAGACGGCGGCGTCCTATCTTGTCTCCGCCCGGCTTGGAAATCATGGCCTTGCCGAAACGTGCCACCATCGGCCCCACCAGCATGACGGAACCGCGCAGGCTGGAACATTTTCAGGAACGCGTCACTTTCCAGATAGGCGAAATCAATGTTGGCAGCAGAAGCTGTAAGTGTCAATGCCTTTTAGATACGCTGACTCCCATATCCCGCATCAATTGGATAAGGTTGTTGACGTCCAGTATGTCCGGGATATTGTGCACAGTCACCTCTTCGGCAGTGAGCAATGTGGCGCAGATAATTTGCAACACCTCGTTTTTTGCTCCTTGGGGGTAAATGTCACCGGAAAGTCTGTGTCCTCCTTCGATTACAAATGATGCCATGAAATTAGTGATTAGGGGTTGGTGATTAGTGATTAGTGGTCTGCATGGTGATGCCGCATGGCATTAATCACTAACCACTAATCATTCAATTTTAGTATTTCCGTTTATTGTTCCGGTTGTTGTTCCGGTTATTCTGGTTGTTCACTTTCGGACGGTAGTTCTGGTCAATACGTTCGGCCATGAGACGGACGATACTGTCTGTCATTTGCAGTTTTCCGTCAGAGAGTTCGGTGAGATCATCTGAAATCTTACGGTCATCGACGGTATCTTTGTTCCATGCCATGTAGTCTTTCTTCATGTGGTTACAAATGAGCGCTATCAAGTTCTGCTTCTCTTCTCCTTCCGGAAATTCGATGGCTTTCTTTATCAGTACTTCCAGTGTACGGCCATAGTGGCGGTAGCGGATTTTGGTACTGGGGTAGGGGATGCTCTCCGGCTTGGTATTCAGATTGTCCTTGCGGATAATTTCGTACGGATAATCTATATCCAATTGGAAGTTGGCCATGATGGCAAGGTGGTCCCATAGCTTATGTTTGAAGTCGGGCACATCGCGCAGATGGGGAAACATGTTTCCCATGATGTTGATGATTGTGTTTGCGCAACGCTGGCGTTCTGCACGGTCTTCGATTGTCAGCGCGTGGTCTACCATATTCTGGATGCTGCGACCATATTCGGGTAGGGGCATCCGTTTTGTTGAGTGTTATATTGCATCTTTAATTAGTGATTAATGTTCAACGATTAGTGATTAGGGTTTAGCGATTAGTGGTTAGTGATTAATGGGCTACGTAGTGATACCGCATGGTATTCATCCCTAATCCCTAATCGCTAAACCTAAATAAGTTTCTTTGGCGTGCCGGCTACGAATTCCTTCAAATAGAAGGGTTCGAAATAGGCCACATCCTTGAAATCTTGTTCGGCTATTGCCTTTTCTGCCAACGGGAACATCATGCCGGCAAGCGGGCGGATGCCGTCGATGAAGTGTGCATTGGGATGCGTGATTTTCTCTTTGCATTTGGCTGCACCGTCACCGAAGAAATAGACGGGATGTTGCTCTAAAATTCTAGGTAGGAGTTTTCGTCCACAATATCGGCTGCAATGTCGCGCACCGATTTCAAGGCACGGTCGTAGATGGCAGCATAGACTTCCATGCGGCGGGCGTCAATCATCGGGCAGAGTAATGCGTCGTCGGGCAACTCATCGTGGTAGAGCAATACCGGTACACACTGAACTTTCAGGGTTTCCAGCCCGATAAGTGGCAGGTTACGTCCATAGCAGACACCTTTTGCCATCGACACGCCGATACGCAACCCGGTATACGAACCAGGGCCGCAGCTCACGGCGACTGCATCCAACGGCATGGCATGGCTATCGGCAAAGGATAGCGCCTCGTCCACAAAGACTCCCAATGAAACGGCGTGTGAAGGGCCATTCAGGTCCTCTTTCTTGAAAACGTTCTGTCCGTCCTCGCTCACGGCTACGGAGCAGGCAGAAGTGGACGTTTCAATATGCAAGATACATGACATAACTTTTATTCTTGATTTTATTGTGGCAAATTTACGTGATTATTTTCACTAATTAAAATAATCGTGTAATTTTGCGCAAAACTATAACATTATGATACAATCCATGACAGGCTACGGCAAAGCAACCGTCGAACTGCCTGATAAGAAAATCAACGTTGAAATAAAGTCGCTCAATAGTAAGGCAATGGACCTATCTGCCCGCATTGCTCCGCTTTATCGTGAGAAGGAGATGGAAATCCGTAATGAAATATCACGGAAACTGGAGCGCGGAAAGGTGGATTTCAGCCTTTGGATAGAAAAGAAAGAGAGTGCGGAAAGCGTCACTCCCATCAACCAGACATTGGTGGAGGGATATTACAAGCAGATTTGTGCTATATCAGAAAATCTAGGAATACCTGTGCCGGATGCGACGGACTGGTTTGCCACGTTACTCCGTATGCCGGATGTGATGACTAAGAATGATACGCAGGAACTGAGTGAGGAGGAATGGGCTGTGGTTTATTCGGCTGTGGAAAAGGCTGTTGGTGCGCTGGTGGACTTCCGTAAGCAGGAAGGAGCTGCCCTTGAAAAGAAGTTCCGTGAGAAGATCTCCAACATCTCCCATCTGTTGGAGACTATCGCTCCCTATGAGAAAGAGCGTGTAGCCAAAGTGAAGGAACGTATTACAGATGCACTGGAAAAGACCTTAAGTGTGGATTATGACAAGAACCGCCTGGAGCAGGAACTCATCTACTACATCGAAAAGCTGGATGTGAACGAAGAGAAACAGCGTCTTGGCAATCATCTGAAATATTTTATCAATACGCTGGAAACCGGAACCGGACAAGGCAAGAAGTTAGGGTTCATCGCCCAGGAGATGGGACGCGAAATCAATACCTTGGGCAGTAAGTCCAATCATGCGGAGATGCAGAAGATTGTCGTTCAGATGAAAGATGAATTGGAGCAAATCAAGGAACAAGTATTGAACGTCATGTAGTATCAAATAGTAAATCGTCAAATCGTAAATAATTCGATGGCAAAACTTATCATATTTTCAGCCCCTTCGGGCTCTGGCAAGTCAACGATTATCAACTATCTGCTGACTCAAAATCTGAACTTGGCATTCTCCATCTCAGCGACCAGCCGCCCGCCCCGCGGAACGGAGAAAGATGGAGTGGAGTATTTCTTTCTGACTCCTGACGAGTTCCGTCGTCGCATAGCCAATGATGAATTCCTGGAGTATGAAGAGGTATATCAGGACCGTTTTTACGGAACACTGAAGGAGCAGGTGGAAAAGCAATTGGCTGCCGGACAGAATGTAGTGTTCGATGTGGATGTAGTGGGTGGTTGCAATATCAAGAAATTCTATGGTGAGCGTGCTTTGTCTGTTTTCATTCAGCCACCTTCAGTGGAGGAATTGCGCAAACGCTTGGTGGGGCGCGGAACAGATGCTCCCGAAGTGATAGAGAGCCGCGTGGCGAAAGCCGAATACGAACTGGGCTTTGCACCGAAGTTCGATACCGTGATTGTGAACGATGACCTGGAGACAGCCAAAGCGGAAGCATTGAAAGTAATCTCTCAATTCTTGAACGAATGAAACAACGTGGAGGAGTGTACAACCAGTTGGCACCGAGGAGGAAGAATAGCCCGAAGCTGAACAAGGCATTGCTAATTATTAATAGCGTTCTGTTCGTCTGCTCCCTTGTTGTGGGTGTATTGTATATACATCATGGCGAGCCTCGTTCCAGTATTTCAATGTTTCTTATCTCTGTAGTGACGATTTTCAATGCTTGGGCTGCCTGGCGTGCGTTGCAAAGACGTCCTTTGTAAGGTTGTATATGAATAAGAATAAATGAATATAGGAATCTTCAGCGGCTCGTTCAACCCGATACACATCGGACATTTGGCCCTCGCCAACTATCTTTGCGAATACGGGGACCTGGACGAAGTGTGGTTTATGGTCACCCCCCACAATCCGCTGAAGGAAGAAAACGATCTGATGGATGACAAGTTACGTTTGAAGCTGGTGCAGCTAGCCACTGAGGGTTATCCCAAGTTTCGCGCTTCCGATTTTGAATTCCATCTGCCTCGGCCTTCTTATACTGTTCATACGTTGGATGCGCTGAAACGGACTTATCCCCAACACACTTTCCATCTTGTCATTGGTTCGGACAACTGGAGGCTGTTCCACCGTTGGTACGAGTCGGAACGCATTATTGCCGAAAATCATCTTCTGGTTTATCCCCGTCCCGGCTATCCGGTAGAGGCCACCTTTTACCGCAGAATGTGCGGACAGTTTCTTCTCCGGTATTCGAAATCAGCTCCACTTTTATCCGTCGGGCCATAGAGGAGGAAAAGACGTACGCTACTTCCTGCATCCGGCTGTGTGCGATGAACTCAAACGGATGCAGAATAAATGAATCTTTAAACTGAAATAAATGTCTGTATTTGTACGTGTTTTCATATTTATTTCTTATTTTGAACGTATCAACCTTGAATGCATGGAAGAGTTTTCTTAATACATAGATATTCCTTAATTTAATAATCCGCTTATGAGAAAAGAACTACTGTTACTGGGAGCATTCGGTATGCTGACGACAGCGACGCTTTGTGCGCAAGAGTTTCATTTGCAACCTACTCCCCAAGAATATATTACGCAAAAAGATTCTGTTGATATTCCCCGACAATACCAGATCCTTTCCGGCAATTCCGTGCAGGACGGACCTGCGTTGCCTTTACTCCGTTCATTGATGCCGGAAGAGGTGCTTGGCGCTTCTTTCCGTGTATATATAGGAGTGAAAGGAGATAAGATTATCAAGAAATACCAACATCGGATTCCACGCAAATCCGAAGGTTATTTCCTGAAAATAGAAAAGACTGCATCGTCATAGCCGGTGCTGACGAACGGGGAGCGTACTATGGTGTACAGACTCTTGCGCAGTTGCTTGCTTTAGACAAGCTGCCTTTGGCTGAAGTGACGGACTATCCTGATGTTCCCTATCGGGGTGTGGTAGAAGGTTTTTACGGTGCTCCCTGGAGTCAGGAGGCGCGTATACGCCAGCTTGATTTTTATGGTCGGAACAAAATGAATGTCTATATCTATGGACCGAAAGACGATCCTTATCACCGGACTCCCAACTGGCGCAAGCCTTATCCTGCTCGAGAAGGAGAAGAGTTGAAAGTATTGGTGAATAGGGCGAAGGAGAACAATGTTATTTTCTATTGGGCCATTCATCCGGGTCAGGATATTCGCTGGAATGAAGAAGACCGCTCGTTATTGTTGCAGAAGTTCGAAAGCATGTACCAGTTGGGTGTGCGTGGTTTTGCCGTTTTCTTTGATGATATTTCGGGTGAGGGGACAAAGGCAGACAAGCAGGCTGAACTGTTGAACTATATTGACGACCATTTTGTAAAAGTCAAGCGGGATGTTGCACCATTGATATTGTGTCCCACAGAGTACAACAAGTCATGGACCGATGTGGAGGGAGGCTATCTCACTACGCTTGGTGATAAGTTGAACGAGGGTATCAAGGTGATGTGGACCGGTGATATGGTAGTTGCTACTATAGATAAGTCTACGCTGGACTTCGTCAATCCGCTGCTGAAACGTAAGGCGTACATTTGGTGGAATTTCCCCGTTTCGGATTATGTACAAGACCATTTGCTGCTAGGGCCGGTTTATGGAAACGGGCTTGATGTAAAAGATGATATGTCTGCTTTTGTTTCCAATCCGATGGAACATGCCGAGGCTTCCAAAATCTCTCTGTACAGTGTAGCTGATTATACTTGGAATATGGAGAATTATGATAGTGAAACTTCTTGGAAACATGCAGTCAGAGACCTTATGCCACTTCATGCCGAATATTTGGAAATCTTCGCTGCTCATAATTCCGACCCGGGACAGAATGGACATCGCTTCCGTCGTGAAGAGTCCGTTGCCATTCAGCCTGCTCTCTCTGCCTTGTTGAAAGCCTATCAAGAGAAAAACGAGATAGATGAAGATGCCTATCGGCAGGTAGCTGAGGAATGCCGGAAGATAATCGTTGCCGCTGATGGATTGCTTGCGTCGGGAAATGAGAATCGTCCGTTGATAACTGAAATAAGGCCTTGGCTCATTCAGTTCAAACAAGTGGGAGAGTATGGTGCGGAGGTGCTGAACATGATACGCCTGCGCCAGCAGAAGGATGCATTTATAGGTAGCTACGAACACGCCCGCGCCCTGCTGGTGCTGATGGGTGAGACGGATGCCCAATATAAAGCGGGCATAAAGAGCGGCAGCCTGCATCTGATGCCTACTTTCAATGCTTTGTTCGAAGCGGCGACAACGGGCTATAATGCAGCGTTCCATGCCGGGCTTGATACAAAGGCTGTTTATTCTCCCTACACGTTGAAGAGCGACGTGAATCAGTTGGCTTCGCTTCCTATTCAGCAGAAGGGAAAGGTGAATACAATTATTCCGTCCAATGAAGTCATCAACTGGCAGGCAGGCGGTGTGCTGACCATTTCGATGGATTATGCCCGCCAGTTGAGTTCGGTGCTTATTGATTTGGGAGATGCGGAGGTGGCTAATTCTAAGTTTAAACTGGAAGTAACTTCGGATGGTACAAACTGGCAGGCGGTGGATTTGAAACCGGGATACAGAACGCAGGTGAAGGCATCTCTCAAGGATTTGAGCGTTGCGAAGATGAGGCTGGTGAATGTATCCGACACAGAGCAGAAGGTGTATTTCAAAATGTTCCGTTTTACGGAGAATTGATATGGTTCTTGATTCTTAAAATAGAGTTACGCGTCTGGGACGATGCTCCCCGTTGTTCTTAAGATCGGAATGACGGGGAGCACTTTTTTAGGAAGTTATTCAAGGCATTTGTCCAAGTCGCGGATGATTTGCTCTTTATCCATATTTTGTCCGATGAATACTATCTTCAGCATGCGGTCGCCGTATTGCTCGTCCCAGTCTCTTAGCAATCCCGGTTCTTGGCGCATCAGTTCTATCATGTCTTCTTCGGGGCGGTGGCATACCATTGTCCGGCTTCAGTTATTTTCTTCTGTATACCTGCTTGTTCAAAGAGGAAGGACATGTCGCGGTTGTGGCTGAAGTAGCAGACACCCTTGGCGCGGATAACGCTGCGGGGCCATTTGGTAGCGACATAGTGGTCGAACTTATGAATGTCGAATGCAGGACGGCGGTAGTAGACAAATGTGCCAATACCGTATTCTTCTTCACCTCCTTCGTGATGGTGGTGATGATGACCTCTTCATGATGGTAATGCGCCTCTTTTCCTCCTCTTCGCTTACTTGTTGCTCTATGCCACGAATCCATCCGGCGGAAGTTGCGGCACGTTCAAAGTTAAAGAGGTGGGTATGGATAATCTTATCCAGGTCTACATCTGCATAATTGCACTCTATAATTTGGGCACCGGGTTGCAAGGTGTGGATAATCTGCCTGATACGTTTTAATTCCTCGGGCTGTACTTCTGCTGCTTTGTTCAGCAGGATAATATTACAGAACTCAATTTGCTGAATGATGAGGTTTTCTATATCTTCCTCATCAATGCCTTTGCGTGTCAAATCATCTCCGCAAGAAAATTCACTTTGCAGACGTAAGGCGTCCACCACGGTGGTAATGCAGTCTAAGCGGCAAATACCGTATTTAGTATACGCTCCTCCCATATGAGGAATGGAGCAGAGTGTTTGGGCAATAGGCTCCGGTTCACAGATGCCACTCGCTTCAATCACGATGTAGTCGAAGCGTTGCATCTTCATGATTTCGAACATCTGCTCTATCAAGTCTGTCTTCAGCGTACAGCAGATACAGCCATTCTGTAGAGCTACCAGGCTGTCGTCTTTCTTTCCCACCACGCCACCTTTCTGTATAAGGTCTGCATCAATGTTCACTTCGCCTATGTCATTGACGATAACGGCAAACTTAATGCCACGTTTATTAGAAAGAATGTGATTTACCAACGTCGTTTTGCCACTGCCTAGATAACCGGTCAACAGCAGTACGGGGATTTCTATTGTATTCATAATCGTTTGGTTTGCTTCAATGATAATGGTCTTCTTTTATTAACTTCCGCAAAGTTATCTGATTTATGTGATAATGGATTGAAAAAAACAAAATTTTGTTTCTTCTATATTATTAAACAGAAAAAAGGTGAAAAGCTTTGAGCCCCTCACCTTTCTTCTGTTGTAGTTGTACTATGGCTTTAGTTCTTACAGAATCCCTTGCGCCATCATCGCCTTTGCCACCTTCATAAATCCGGCCACATTGGCACCCTTCACGTAATTTACATAACCGTCGGCTTCCGTACCATATTGCACGCAAGCTTCGTGAATGTTCTTCATGATGCTCTTCAATTTCTCGTCCACTTCCTCTGCACTCCAGCTCAACTTGATGGAGTTCTGAGTCATTTCGAGACCGGATACTGATACACCGCCGGCATTGGCTGCCTTACCCGGAGCATACAGAATCTTTGCATCTTGGAATACGCGGATTGCTTCAGGGGTAGAAGGCATGTTTGCACCTTCGGACACAGCCATGACACCATTAGCAATTAGTTTTTTGGCATCATCTCCATTTATTTCATTCTGAGTTGCAGAAGGCAGGGCGATGTCTGCCTTTTCACCCCAAGGACGTGCACCTTCTACGTACTTGACACCCGGATATTGTTCAGCATATTCGCGGATACGTCCACGATAGAGGTTTTTCAGCTCCATGATGTAATCCAACTTTTCGCGGTCAATGCCGTCCGGATCGTATACATAACCGTCAGAATCAGACATGGTCAATACCTTACCACCCAATTCCAATACTTTCTCGGCCGTATATTGAGCTACGTTACCGGAACCGGAAATCAGACAAGTTTTGCCTTTCAAGTCAGTACCCTTAGTCTTTAACATTTCCATCAGGAAGTAGATGTTACCGTAGCCGGTAGCTTCCGGACGAATCAGCGAACCGCCGAACTCACGGCCCTTACCGGTGAAAGTACCCGTAAATTCATGAGCCAGCTTCTTATACATACCGAACATGAAACCTACTTCGCGACCACCTACACCGATATCACCAGCAGGTACGTCTGTTTCAGGGCCGATATGACGCCATAACTCCAGCATGAAAGCCTGAACAAAACGCATGACCTCAGCATTTGACTTGCCGCGCGGAGAGAAGTCCGAACCGCCTTTACCGCCACCCATAGGCAGAGTTGTCAATGAGTTTTTAAATGTCTGCTCGAAAGCAAGGAATTTCAGGATGCTCAGGTTTACAGAAGCGTGGAAACGAACACCGCCTTTATAAGGGCCGATAGCGTTGTTGTGCTGCACACGATAGCCCATGTTGGTTTGTACGTTACCTTTATCGTCTACCAAGTAACACGGAATTGGTAAACGCGATCGGGGATGCAAAGACGTTCAATCAGATTGGCTTTGTCAAACTCCGGATGCTTGTTATACTCTTCTTCAATCGTAGAAAGAACTTCTTCTACTGCTTGATGATACTCCGGTTCGTTGGGGAACCGTCTTTTCAGGTCTTCTAATACCTTAGCTGCATTCATAATCTATTTCTTTTATTGGTTGCTACTATATATTACCTAAAACAATTCGATTTTCGGTTTGTTTCCTTTTCCTCTCATTGCGGTTGCAAAAGTACACATAAAAATGAAACGAACAAACATTTTATAAAGAAAATGCGGTATAAAACAACAATTTTATTGTTTTATACCGCAAAATGGAATAAAAAGATATTATTTATCCTCTTTTTAGAGACTTTATGACGGGAATAAATACTAAAGCCGCCGAAATGGCAAGCGTTAGGATGATTGGACCGTCAATTCGTTCGACAGATATCAAAACAATGTAGCAAAGTGCTGCCCAAAGCAGCATAATGCAAACTATTTGGAATTTTGATAACGGTCGTTTCATTTGGCTGCTTTCTTTTTGTCTACGATAGCATCGATAACTGCCACTGCGGTGATATTCACGATATCTCGCACGGAGCTTTCAAAATCGGTGAAGTGGATAGGCTTGTTCAGCCCCATTTGGATAGGACCAATCAGTTCGGAGTCCGTATCCACGCCTGCAGCAGCTTGTAAGCAGAGTTTGCAGAACTCAAGTTCGGGAAAATCAGTGTGTTTACGTCTTTTCCTTTCAAGCGCGTAAACGGATACTTGGCATCACGCATTTCGCGGTTCATGGCGAAATTCACCTGCATTTCTCCGTCAATGGCAAGGTCAGGATAGTTTTGTTGCATATAATCCACTGCTTCGTGTACACTTACCGGACTTCCTTCCTTATCCGCACCGAAGTTGGAGTAACTCAACATGGCCATTACCGGTGTATGATTGAAGAAGCGGACGGTATATTCCGACAGCTTGGCAATGTCAATCAGCGTTTCGGCATTGGGATGACGGTTAATCAGCGTATCTGCCAGGAAGTATGTGCCTTTCTTGGAGTTCAGAATATGCATGGTGCCGAAATGCTTGTATTCCGGACGGATGCCGATGACTTCCTTGGCAACCTTGATGGTATTGCTGTATTTGGTGTAAAGACCTGTGATGAAAGCGTCTGCTTCACCCGTCTCCACCATCATCATACCGAAGTAGTTACGTTCGAACATTTTGTCGTTGGCTTCTTCGTAAGTGGCTCCTTCGCGGGCACGTTTTCAGATAGGATGCGGGCATAGCGTTCACGGCGCGGCGCTTCATCCGGATGACGCAGATTTACTATCTCGATACCTTCAAGGCTAAGGTCGAGTTCTTTTGCCAGCTTCGATGGCTTCGTCGTTGCCCAATATAATAGGATGGCAGATACCTTCAGCCTTGGCTTCCACAGCAGCTTTCAGCATATTGGTGGATGCCTTCGGCAAATACCACACGTTGTGGGTTGCGGCGGGCGGTGTCGTAGAGTTGGCGGGTCAGTTTGCTTTCGTAACCCATCAGCTCGCGCAGTTGCAGGCGGTAGGCATCCCAGTCTTCGATGTCTTTGCGAGCTACACCGCTTTCCATGGCAGCTTTGGCCACAGCGCAGGACACTTCGGTGATGAGGCGCGGGTCAACCGGTTTCGGGATGAAGTATTCGGGACCGAAGGTGAAGTTGTTTACATGGTATGCTTCATTCACAACATCGGGCACGGGCTGCTTGGCAAGGTTGGCAATGGCGTGCACGGCAGCAATTTTCATGGCTTCGTTGATGGCTTTGCCTGCGTGTCGAGGGCGCCGCGGAAGATGTAGGGGAAACCGATTACATTATTAATCTGGTTAGGATAGTCGGAACGACCGGTGGACATCAGTACGTCCGGACGTGCTGCCATGGCGTCTTCGTAAGAGATTTCCGGAGTAGGGTTGGCAAGGGCAAACACGATGGGATGGTCTGCCATGCTGCGAACCATGTCCTGGGTCAACACATTACCTTTGACAGTCCAAGGAATACATCGGCACCTTTGATGGCTTCTGCCAGTGTATGTACGTCGCGACGGTCGGTGGCAAAGTAACGTTTCTGCTCGGTCAGATTCTCGCGGTCGCTGGTGATGACTCCTTACTGTCCAGCATCAGGATATTCTCACGGCGTGCACCGAGCGCTTCATACAGTTTGGTACATGAGGTGGCGGAAGCCCCGGCACCGTTTACGACGATTTTCACTTCCTCTATCTTCTTGCCTGCCACTTCCAGGGCGTTCAGCAATCCTGCGCTGGAGATGATGGCGGTGCCGTGCTGGTCGTGCATCACGGGATGTCCACCTCTTTCAGGCGGCGTTCTATTTCGAAACATTCGGTGCTTTGATGTCTTCCAAGTTGATACCTCCGAATGTTGGGGCAATAGCCTTGACAGCTTCGATGAACTTGTCGGGGTCTTTTCATTTACTTCGATGTCGAATACGTCGATACCTGCATAAATTTTGAACAACAGACCTTTACCCTCCATGACGGGTTTGCCGCTGAGGGCGCCAATATCGCCCAGGCCGAGCACGGCGGTTCCGTTGGAGATGACAGCTACCAGATTGCCTTTGCTGTATATTTATATGCATCTTGCGGGTTTTTCAATTTCGAGGCACGGTTCTGCAACGCCCGAGAGTAGGCGAGAGAAAGATCGGTTTGTGTACTGTAAGGCTTGGTGGGTACTACTTCAATCTTACCCGGTTTGCCTTGCGAATGGTAGAGCAAGGCTGCTTCTTTGGTTATTTTAGCCATGGTAGAATAGTTAAATTGGTTATAATTTGGCTGCAAATGTAGGTATAAAAGTTCTAAATTGTAGCTCGCTGTCAATAAAATCTATTACTTTTATCAGTTAATTAGCTTAAAATGCTTATTTTTGGCATCAGATTTTAGAAATTACCCCCATTTATTAACTTAACACATGAGTTGCATGAGAATTTTGAAACTTCCTCTGGCAGGATTATTATTTTGTGTAATGGCACTATTTGCTGGATGTAAAACGAGTAATGAACCTAAGGCACCGGTTGCTCTGACCTGGGAAATGGGTGCAAGTGACATCGAACCCGGATATTATGAGAATACCTTTATTCTCAAGAATATCTCTCAAAAACCTCTAAAAAAGAACTGGACGATTTACTATTCACAGCTTCCCCGAGGGGTGAAGCAGGAAGGAGCCTCTGAAGTGAAGGTAGAGGTAGTGAACGGTAATTTTTTCAAAATGTATCCGACAGACGAATTTGCTCCGCTGGCTCCCGGTGATTCCATGCGGATCACTTTCCTTTGTACTTACAAGCTGGACCGGAACTCCCATGTACCGGAAGGAACTTATTGGGTGGAGACTGTGGATGGTAAAGAGGGCAGTCCGTTGCCCGTGGCTTTGAAGGCGCTGCCGCTTCCTTCTCCCGAGTCAATGAGCGGCTATCCGGATGCGACTAAGATTTATGAATCCAATCTTCGCTTGGCTGGTGCTCCTGCTTTGGTGCAGTCAGACATTCTTCCGTCTGTAAAGAAAGTGGTAGCCATTGAAGGCGATAATGTCGTATTGAAGGTAAGGTAGCTTTGGCATTTCCGAGAACTTTGCCGGTGAAGCCAAGTTGCTGAAAGAGAAACTGACTGGTTTGTATGGTTTGGAAGTTGTCGGAAATGCTTCCGTGAAGATTGTGCTGGAAGAACTGCTTGATAGGAAGGAGGCCGTAAATGATGAATATTATACTATCAATATAGGTGACAACCTGATAAAATCAGTGCTGCCACTCCTCATGGCATTTTAATGGTACACAGACACTTTTGTCAATGTTGAAGGGCAAGCAGACACCTTATTTGCTGGAGGCAGTCTCCATTCGGGATTATCCGGACTTGGCATATCGTGGACAAATGATAGATATTGCCCGTAATTTCACCGCTCCGGAGAACTTGAAGAAACTGGTGGATATTTTGCATCTTATAAATTGAATGTCCTGCATTTCCATTTTTGTGATGATGAAGCCTGGCGTTTGGAGATTCCCGGTTTGGAGGAACTGACTGCTGTGGGTAGCCGTCGCGGGCATACCACTGACGAAAGCCAGTGCCTCTACCCATGTTATGACGGTGGCTATGACCCTGATGCAAAGACTGTAGGCAATGGATATTATAGCCGCGAGGAATTTATTGATTTGCTGAAGTATGCTGCCGAAAGACATGTCCGCATTGTTCCGGAAATAGAATCTCCGGGGCATGCCCGCGCTGCCATTGTCTCCATGAAGGCACGCTATAACAAATATTTTGAAACTGATCCGGGGAAAGCTACAGAATATATATTGAGTGAACCGGAAGATACTTCACGTTATGTTTCTGTACAATATTATACGGACAATGTGATGAATGTCGCCTTGCCTTCTACCTACCGTTTTATGGAGAAGGTGATTCAGGAACTTAATGCGATGTATCAGGAAGCTGGTCTTTCACTGTACACAGTGCATTTGGGTGGTGACGAAGTGCCTCGCGGTGTGTGGATGGGCTCCCCGAAATGCCAGGAACTGATGAAGGAAAAAGGCATGACGAAAGCTCATGATTTGTCGGAGTATTTCATTACGCAAATGGCGGATGTGATGCAGAAGAACGGACTGAAATTCAGTGGTTGGCAGGAAGTTGCTTTGGGGCATACTGAAGAGGCTCATCAACAGTTGAGGGGCCAGGCTGCCGGTGTGTATTGCTGGAATACTGTACCGGGCTCTGATGAAGTGGTTTATCAGACAGCCAATAACGGTTACCCGGTCATCCTTTGCAACGTGGGCAATTTCTATATGGATATGGCTTACAATGGTCATCCGGACGAGCGTGGACTCGATTGGGGAGGTTATGTGGATGAGTCTGTCTCTTTCTCTATGCTTCCTTTCAGCATTTATCGTTCGCTGCGTGTGGATATGGCAGGCAATCCCATTGATTTGAATAATGCGGAAAAGGGAAGACTGCTTTGACAGAGATAGGCAAGAAGCATATTATGGGTGTACAAGGGCAATTGTTTGCCGAAACTATCCGTAGTTTTGATGGCGTGGAATATCTTCTTTCCCAAAAATATTAGGGCTGGCAGAACGTGGCTGGAATGCCCATCCGGCATGGGAAAATTTATCCGGTATACGGGAGGAGCAGGCTTTCAATCAGGCTTTGGCACTTTATTATGAGAAAATCAGCAAGAGTGAAATGCCTTATTGGGCAAAGCATGGGATTAACTTCCGCTTGCCTCAGCCGGGTTTATGGATAGAAGAGGGAAATCTGTTTGCTAATGTGACCATTGATGGGGCTGAGATACGTTATACGACTGATGGGTCGGAACCTACTGCCCAGTCTGCTTTGTGGCAGGAGCCGGTGAAATGCGATGCTTCGGTATTGAAGGTAAAGACATTCTATCAAGGAAAGGAAAGTTTGCCGATAACGTGGCAGGTAAAATAATTGTTGTAATATTTAGGCGCGAATTACGTGGATGTAATGGACTAAATCCGTGAAATCCGCGTAATTCGCACCTAAAAAAATATCAAGAAAGTTTTAAAATTTCTATCCTTATCAAGCGTTCAGCGCTTGTTCTATATCCGCAATAATATCCTCTGCATTCTCTATACCTACCGAGAAGCGAATCAGGTCGGGGCGTACACCTGCCTCCATCAGTTGCTCGTCTGTCAACTGGCGGTGTGTATGGCTGGCTGGGTGCAGCACGCAAGTACGTGCATCGGCCACATGAGTCACGATGGCTGCCAGTTTCAGTGAATCCATAAACTTGATAGACTCTTCCCGTCCGCCCTTCAAGCCGAAGGTGACAACGCCGCAAGAGCCGTTCGGCATGTACTTCTGTGCCTGCTCGTAGTATTTGTCGCCCGGCAGACCACAATAATTCACCCAAGCCACTTTGTCGTTCTGGGCAAGATACTCGGCTACCGCTTGTGCATTCTTGCAATGTTGGGGCATACGCAGGTGCAGTGTTTCCAGACCCAGGTTCAGTAGGAATGCGTTTTGTGGAGACTGGATGCTGCCCAGGTCGCGCATCAGTTGGGCTGTAGCCTTGGTGATGTAAGCCATTTTGCCGAAGGCTTTCGTATAAGTCAGTCCGTGGTAAGACTCGTCCGGTGTGCACAGTCCGGGGAATTTGTCGGCGTGTGCATCCCAATCGAAGTTACCGCTGTCTACAATGGCTCCACCTACGCTGGTGGCATGTCCGTCCATGTATTTGGTGGTAGAGTGTACTACGATGTCGGCACCCCACTCAAACGGGCGGCAGTTGATAGGGGTAGGGAAGGTGTTGTCCACAATCAAGGGCACGCCGTGGCTGTGGGCAATGCGGGCAAACTTCTCTATATCGAGCACTTCGAGCGTAGGGTTGGAGATGGTTTCGCCGAATAGGGCCTTGGTATTGGGGCGGAAAGCAGCGGAAATTTCTTCCTCGCTGGCATCCGGGTTGACGAAAGTGACGTCGATGCCCAATTTCTTCAAAGTTACTCCGAAGAGGTTGAATGTTCCGCCATAGATGGTAGAGGAGCAAACAAAATGGTCTCCTGCCTGGCAGATATTGAAAATGGCATAGAAGTTGGCTGCTTGTCCGCTGGATGTCAGCATAGCGGCCACACCACCTTCGAGGGCGGCAATCTTGGCGGCTACAGCATCGTTCGTAGGGTTCTGCAGGCGGGTATAGAAATAGCCGCTGTCTTCAAGGTCGAACAAGCGTGCCATCTGTTCGCTGGTATCATATTTGAAAGTTGTACTTTGATAGATGGGGAGTACACGGGGCTCGCCCTTTTTAGGAGTCCATCCGGCTTGTACGCACAGCGTCTCCGGCTTGAATTGCTTTGCCATAATGTTATCTGTTTTAAAAGTTTCTTATCTATTATCGCGTAAGTTGTCGCAAAAGTAGGGAAAAAATTATAATTTTGTGCTTAAGTATGGTAAAATGCTATAAATTAGCGGCTGGAAATTTGTAGCGAACCGAATAAATGATGAATAATTGGAATATGAAACGCATATTTTGTTTACTGACCATCCTCTTTTGTACTTTGTTTGCTTTTAATGCTTCGGCTCAGGAAGAGCGGGATAGTCCGAGACGTGGAGAAGGAATCTCTGTTTTCCTGGAACGTAACAAGCGCCCGGGGAGAGCCTATTATAAGGAGTTTTTGGAGCTGAACAAGAAACTTCTTAAAGGGAAGGAGGAATTGCGGCTGGGAGTGAAGTATGTACTGCCCCCATTATCAAAGCCGGTTGGCAATGGGAAGAAGACAATCAATGAACCTTTGTTCGGGAAAGCGCTTGCCAGTGTAAAAGTGACATCCAACCGTTTGCAGGGCGCTTGTTTTTATGTAGTGAGCGGGCATGGAGGCCCCGACCCCGGAGCTATCGGCAGAATCGGCAAAATAGAACTGCATGAAGATGAGTATGCGTATGATGTGGCTTTGCGCCTTGCCCGTAACTTGATGCAAGAGGGGGCGGAAGTCCGTATCATTATCCAGGATGCTAAAGACGGAATCCGTGATGACAAGTACCTTTCCAACAGCAAACGTGAGACGTGCATGGGAGCTCCCATACCCTTGAACCAAGTGGCACGTCTCCGGCAACGTTGCGCCAAAATCAATGAGTTTTACAAGAAGGACCGCAAGAACTATAAATATTGCCGTGCCATTTTTCTTCATGTGGACAGTCGCAGTAAGAGCCATCAGACCGATGTGTTCTTTTACCACTCTAAAAGCAAGCCCGACAGCAAGCGTCTGGCTAAGACCATGAAGAAAACTTTCGAATCGAAATATGACAAGCACCAGCCCAACCGTGGGTTTACCGGAACTGTCAGCGCACGCAATCTTTATGTGTTAGCCAATACTTCTCCCGCTTCCGTATTCGTGGAATTGGGAAATATCCAGAACACTTTTGACCAGCGCCGTTTTGTAATCAGTTCGAACCGCCAGGCCTTGGCCAAGTGGATGATGGAGGGTTTCATCACGGATTATAAAAAGGCGAAATAAGGACAATCAACTCTCACTCTCCTTTTTCTTTTCGTGTACCACCACGACTGTAACGGCCGTTATTATCAGCGCCATGCCGATGGCGCTGGCCGGTGTGAAGCTTTCATTGAATATCAGGCAACCGATAACTACGGCTGTCAGAGGTTCCAAGGCCCCGAAAATGGAAGTCAGTGTAGGCCCTATGTATTTAATGGCTTTTACCAGGGTGATGTTGGATATAGCTGTTGCCGGCAGCGCCAGTCCGAGAATATTCAGCCATGTGTGGGTATCATTGGCCAGCCGGATGCCTCCGGTCAGATATCCTCCTATAATAAAGAACAAGGCTCCCAGCCCCATTACGTAGCATGTCAATGCAGTGGAGGGAATCTGCACGGCACGGCTCTTCCTTACTCCTACGATATATCCTCCATAAAAGAATACGGACAGACCGGCAGCAATCAGCCCGATGGTCGTGTTTCCTCCTTCAAAGTCTATTTTGCCGGATGACAAAAGTCCAGCTCCGCTTAGTGACACCAACACGGCAAACAGAATGGCGAATGACCTCTTTTCTCCGAAAAAGCCCATCATGGCCAGTGCCACGGCCAGCGGATACATGAAATGAATGGTGGATGCCACTCCGCTGGCTATGTTCTGATAGGCGATGACCAGACTGAAGGAGGTAGCTGCCCGGAGCAGGCTGAGGATGAACACCGTTCCCCAGTCTTTCCTGCTGATGCGGAATGTCTCGCCCAGCATAATGCCGAAAACGACCAAGGCAAGTGAAGCTATTCCCCATCGGTAGGCCAATACTTCGAAAGAGGAGAAGCCCGCAAGGAGTAATGAAATGGTGAAAAAAGGAGCCAGCCCGAAGGTGGCAGAGGAGAGAGCCGCATATATAAACCCTTTTATGGAAACATTTTGCATCTTTTATCTTGATTTTAATGGAGATTTTAAAATTATCTGTTTGCGTCAATTGCTTGATTCGCATTGCGTCGTGCAAAATTAATGAATAAAAACAAGCATACAGACAAGGGAGTGTCCCTTTTTTACAATACAGTATAGATATGGGTATCTAATATAGTATCGACCGGCTTGCCTAATATTTATTCGTTCCATCATGAGGTAAAAATCATTCCACCGCGGAGTAAAAATCGTTCCACCATGGTGGAACGATTTTTACTCCATGGAGGAACGAATACTTGTTCGCTGCCCGGTTCCTAAACTCTTCCGGGGAGAAATCCTGATGGCTCCGGCAGAACAGTTTGCCTACTCTACCGGAATATAAATCTCTGTCAACAGTTCCTCCGGCGCCGTATCTGCGGGGTTGTTCAAGTAACGTTCCGCACTGGACTCATCCCGTAAGCTACATTCCATTTCGGGGATATACTTCCCGTAGATGGTATCGTATACGGCCTGCAGATGTTCGTATGGACCTTTGTATAGGAATATGGCATAGCGGCCTGCCGCGAGCTGTTTAAATCCTATGTCTCCTTTGGCCGTTGCAGATGAGGGTAGGACTATACATACATCGGTACGCAGCTTTTCAGCGGGCGTCACTTTGGGGTCATCGTGATAGATACAGTAGGGCATCACTTCTCCCATAGGCAGTTTTTCTTCCTGGATGAACTGGCAAAGGCGCATCCATGCGCTGCAATAGTCGTTCAGTTTATAGTCGCCAAAGAGGCGGATGTAAATCACATTTCTGGCAGGAACTTCTTTGATTTCGTGTTTCAGTTCCAGTTCCGGACGAATAATGGCTGGTTTCATAATTACAAAGTTTTTATTGTTACGGTATTCTAATGGTGAAATGCCGTAGAACTGCTTGAATACTTTCGACAGTGACGAAGGCGAAGAGTAGCCTATACGGTAGGCTATGTCCGCTATCGGCATGTCCGAGTAACGAAGCAACCGGGCAGCGGCTTCGGTACGCGTCCGGACAATGAACGTACCGACGGGTTCACCCAGGAAAGCTTTCATGATGCGGTGGAAGTAGAAGGGAGAGAAATGGGAAATCCTGGCCAAAGATTTCAGGTCAATTTCTTCTCCGAGGTGCAGATTTATATAATCCACTACTGCGTTCACACACTTTTGGTATTCCTCCTGGGTTGTCTTTTTCTGCTGCATGGCTCTATTGGGCTTTTTCATGTTGCAAAAATAGGAGGAAAAGAAATAGGTTACTTGTCCGATGTTGCTATAAATGCAATATCTTTAAATAAGATAAGCTATATCCCGGCACAACTTTTTCGTGCAAGCATGAAAGTTTTGCATTCGATTTGCAATATCTTTGCATTTCAGATGAAAAAACAAATGCTTGCAGATGACCGAGGAGATTAAAAGACAACTTTGGGAGTGGGCGGCGGCCTATCATTGCGCCGGCTTCATTCAGAACGACCCCGTACAGTTTCCACATCGCTATGAACGGAAGCAGGATATTGAAATCAGTGGGCTGCTGACTGCCATCATGAGTTTCGGCAACCGTAAACAGATATTGAAAAAGGCTGAAGAGTTGCATAGGTTGATGGGGGTATCACCTCATCAATACGTGTTGTCCTGCCGATGGAAGAATGACTTCCCTGCTACGGACAGAAGCTGTTTTTACCGAATGCTTTCTTATGCTGACTTTCATTCCTATTTCAGGCGTTTGCATGCTGCCTATTCTGCTTTTGACAGTCTGGAGGATGCCTTATGTACGTATGCCGGTAATCCGATGGAAAGGTTATGTGCATTTTTGGAAGTCTCGGCAAAGAGCCCCCAAAAGAAACTGAACATGTTTTTGCGCTGGATGATAAGGAAAGGTCCGGAAGTGGATTTTGGTATTTGGGAGAGATTTGATTGCAGGGACCTGATTGTGCCTTTGGACACGCATGTCTGCCGTGTGGCCTATGCTTTGGGACTCACCGAGACAGAAACATTTTCTTTGAAGAATGCCCGCCGGATTACTGAAGCTCTGGCAGAGGCCTTTCCGGACGACCCGTGCCTGGGGACTTTGCTTTGTTTGGAAGCGGAGTCAGCGGAGTATTGTAGCGTGTTACCAGTCAATTTCTTGTATCCCTCTGCTCCGTAAGAAATCGTTGGCTTTACTGAAGTGCCTGCAACCGAAGAATCCGTATTCGGCAGAACGTGGGGACGGATGGACGGTAGTCAGAATCAAGTGTCTGCTGCTATTGATTAAAGCGGCTTTTTCTTTGGCGTACGCTCCCCAAAGCATGAATACAAGATTCTCCCGTTCATCACTCAGTTTCTTGATAACAGCGTCTGTGAAGATTTCCCATCCCATGTTCCGGTGCGAGCCGGTTTCGTGGGCACGTACTGTGAGGACGGAATTCATAGGAAACACGCCTTGCGCTACCCAACGGTCCAGATTTCCGGAAGTCGGAATGGGCTTTCCCAGGTCCTGATGTATTTCCTTGAATATGTTTGCCAGAGAACCGGGAATGGCTACTCCTTTCGGTACGGAAAAGCAGACTCCATAATACTGACCGGGATTAGGATAAGGGTCTTGTCCGAGTATGACGACTTTCACTTTCTCGAACGGGCAAGAGTTGAAGACGTGGAAAATTTGATGGCCGGGAGGTAGCACGTTGGCATGTCCATACTCACTTTTTACAAATGCTACCAGCTTCTCAAAATAAGGTTTGTCAAACTCCTCTTGTAGGCGTTTTCTCCAGCTTTCTTCTATTTTTACGTTCATAAGAGTCTTGCAGTTACATATGAATAGGAAACGATGTTGCAAAAATACAAATAATCCGGATGAGGCAGATGCATTTACGAGTATAAAGAATGTTTTAATTATCGTATGAAACGATAGTTATTTTGAGTAAGTTTATTACTTTTGTGGTGCAATGCCGGACACTAAGCATAGAGTCGCCATTGCTGAGGTTGAACTGATTGGTAAAATAAAGGAATGGAAAATTTTCATCGTATGGATGCTTGTCCGGTACGGGATGTACTGAGCAGGTTGGGAGACAAATGGACAATGCTTGTGCTGGTCACACTGAAAGCGAATGGAACGATGCGTTTTTGCGATATACAGAAAACCATAGGGGATATTTCCCAGCGGATGCTGACGGTTACATTGCGCTCATTGGAGACGGACGGGCTGATTGTCAGGAAAGTCTATGCGGAAGTTCCTCCCCGTGTGGAGTATAACCTTACAGAAATCGGATGTAGCCTGATGCCGCATATTGAATCTTTGGTAGGATGGGCATTGGAGCATATGAATGATATTTTGAATCGGCGCAGTCTGCAGAACTGATGGGTCGATATGCAAAGAGGGTGTGTCGAAACTGGTATTCACCACAGATTACACAGATTTGCACAGATAAGCATCTTTGATTATCAGTAGATTAAGCTCATTCTGTGTTAATCCGTGTAATCTGTGGTGAATTTTGACACACCCCTTCAGAAGTTTCCAAGTGCTTGTTTTATTTCTTAGCATCGGCAAAATTGTGAACCTTGTTTTTCAGATTGTCAGCTTTCTCTGCGGCCTCATGGGCCTCATGGGCCATCTTGTCTGCTACTTTGGTGCCAACGTGCAATGCTTCTTCTTCAGCAGTGTTGATGAACTCCTTGGCTTCGCCATTTGCTTTGTGGATGGCACGGCATATGGCATCTTCCAGCTTTTTAGCTTTCTCCGTACGGGAGAAGTGGTAGGCCAATGCACCGGCAACCGAACCTATTCCCAGTCCGATCCAGAAATTAGAATCTTTACATTTCATAATCAAGTCAGTTTTTAATAGTTAAAGTTAGAATCAATTCTGATGAGACAACATACTTGCCAAAGATTGGTTCATCCGGCGGGAAAGGAATTAATAACAATTTACTTTTGTTGGTGGAGATATTTATTCTGCTTAAATTTGCGATGCACTTAAAATTTATACAAGTATGATTAGATTAAATGTTTTTATTCAGGTAAGTGCGGAGAACCGTGCCGCAGTATTGGAATCTGCCAAAGAACTGGTCGCATATTCCTTGAAGGACAATGGATGCATTGCTTATGATGTGTTTGAGAGCGCCACTCGCAGCGATGTTCTTATGATTTGTGAAACATGGAAAGATGCAGAGTCATTGTCTGCCCATGAAAAAGCAGACCATTTTGTGGCCCTGGTGCCCAAAATCCAGGGGCTGGCTGCCATGAAGTTGGAAAAATTCGAGTTCTGAATCAGTAATTTGAGGTAGTAAGGGGTTGTGTGATCATGCGTAAATAAGTATATTTGTGCATTCTTAATATACATATTTATGCTGATTACCCTTATTATCCTTGTTCTCTCCGCTGCCTTTTTTGTAGCAGGCAAAGTCCGTTCGGACATTGTGGCGCTTTGTGCGCTGATTGGTTTATTGATATTTCAGATTCTTACTCCTGAAGAGGCCCTTTCCGGCTTCTCCAACTCGGTGGTGATTATGATGGTGGGCTTGTTCGTTGTGGGCGGCGCCATTTTTCAGACCGGGCTGGCTAAAATGATAAGTTCGCGCATTTTAAAGCTGGCAGGCAAGAGCGAGCTGAAACTCTTCTTGCTGGTGATGCTGGTTACCTCTGCCATTGGTGCTTTTGTGAGCAATACGGGAACGGTGGCTTTGATGCTGCCTATCGTGGTGAGCTTGGCGCTGAGTGCCGGAATGAATCCCAGCCGTCTATTGATGCCTTTGGCTTTTGCCAGCAGTATGGGCGGTATGATGACACTTATCGGTACGCCTCTAACTGGTCATTCAGAATACATTGACGGGAGCGGGCTTTGAACCGCTGTCTTTCTTCTCCTTCTTGCCGGTGGGCATTGTGCGTGATAGTGGGAACTTTGGTTTTAATGCCTCTGACCAAATGGTTTCTCTCCAAGAAGGCAAAAGAATGACGGAACATTGTCGGGTAAATCATTGGACCAACTGGTACAGGGTACGGACTTTCCAGCAACCTGTTCCGTTTGAGGGCTGTCAATGATTCCGTCTGATAGGAAAAACCATCATAGACCTGGATGTACGCCGCAAGTATGGTCTGAATATCATTGAAGTACGGCGTGTAGACTCTTCCCAACATAGATTCCTGAAAACTATTACCCAGAAATTGGCATCACCCGATACGACTATTTGGGTGGGCGACGTGCTTTACATTACGGGAGAGGTGTCGAACGTAAATCGTTTTGCTGAAGACTTTTAATGGAAATGCTCGACGGGCATACCACTGAAGAAGCCTCCAAAGCCGACAAGTCCCTTGACTTTTATGACATCGGAATTGCCGAAATCGTGTTGATGCCCTCTTCCAATATTGTGAACCGGACGGTGAAGGAAGCGGGGTTCCGTGATAAATTTAATGTAAATGTATTGGGCATCCGTCGTAAGAAGGAATATATATTACGTGAATTGGGACGTGAGCGTATGCATAGTGGCGATGTTTTGCTGGTGCAGGGTGCGTGGCAGGACATCGCACGGATAAGCAGGGAAGATTCCGATTGGGTGGTATTGGGGCAGCCTTTGGCAGAAGCCGCCAAAGTGACGCTGGATTATAAAGCGCCCATAGCTGCCGCTATCATGGTGCTGATGGTTGCCATGATGGTCTTCGACTTTATTCCCGTGGCCCCGGTGACAGCGGTGATGATTGCCGGCTTGCTGATGGTGCTGACGGGATGTTTCAGGAATGTGGAAGCCGCCTATAAAACGATAAACTGGGAAACGATTGTGCTCTTTGCAGCCATGCTCCCCATGTCTCTTGCACTCGAAAAAACCGGTGCCTCGGAATATATATCCAACAGTCTTGTGAGCGGATTGGGCAGTTATGGTCCTATTGTGTTGATGGCAGGTATCTATTTCACCACTTCATTGATGACCATGTTCATCAGCAATACGGTGACGGCAGTGCTGATGGCCCCTATTGCTCTTCAAAGTGCGGTTCAGATTGGAGTAAGTCCCGTTCCGTTCTTGTTTGCCGTGACGGTTGCGGCAAGCATGTGTTTCGCTTCTCCATTCTCTACACCGCCCAATGCACTGGTGATGCCGGCAGGACAATATACATTCATGGATTATATAAAAGTGGGGCTCCCGTTGCAGATTATTATGGGAGTGGTGATGGTATTTGTGTTGCCGTTGCTGTTTCCTTTTTAATAAAGTATATGACCACTTCATTATGCTGTAATATTAGGCGCGGATTACGTGGAATAACGCGGACTATGCAAATTGAATTCTTGAAATCTGCGTAATCCGCGCCTAAAAAATAGTAAGGTAGTTTTGACACGTTCCTCCTTTTTACTGTTACAGCTTTATACTTTTTTTCTTTCCTGCATAGCTTATTGTCTTTCCGCCTTTCATCGGCCGGTCTCCCGTACCGGAGTTCTGACCGACCAGAACAACCTTGAACTTGCGGCTTTTCAGCATACCCGGAAAACTGCCTTCCCGCTCTTCTATTGTCAGGCGACGAGCCTTGTCGTCCCAATGGAAGCGGATGGTGGAATAAGCTCCCTTTTCGTAGTTGTAGTTGTCATTTTCGTCCTCGTAGAGGGTGAATGTGCCGTCGGCACCCGGATAGATGCGTATCTCCAGATTGTCCCAATTCTTTTCGGCGGAATACTGTACTTTGGGACCGAACGGCAGGATACTGCCGGCTTTTACATAGACGGGCAGAATCTCTTTCGATACACAGCGGTTCAAGGTCTGTCCGCCCTGCTGTTTTCGTTACTCCAGAAGTCCCACCAGTCTGCGCCTTGAGGAAGGTAAACCGACCATTCCGTCACTTCCGGCCGGGTGACCGGTGCTACCAGTAGGGAGCGTCCGAAAAGAAATTCGCCGCCAACTTCATGTGTTTTAGAATCTGCTGCAAAATCCATTACTAAAGGACGCATGAATGTACCGTCATTGTGGGACACATCCCAGGAAGTGCTGTAAATGTAGGGCAGAAGGCGATAGCGCAGATTAATCATCTTCTCCTGGGCATCGAAACACCACTCGCCACGCTTGCCGAAGTTCCAGATTTCACGGGGCAACTCCGTACCGTGCGAACGCATCATCGGGCAGAAAGTGCCGAACTGCATCCAGCGTACATACAGTTCTTGGTATTTGGGGTTCTTGGCTCCCCCTTCTTGGTTCCAGCGTCCGGCAAAGAAGCCGCCTATGTCACTGTTCCAGTTCGGAATGCCCATTAAGGTGTAGTTCAGTGCGGCAGGAATCTGTTTCTCCAGCATGTCCCAAGTGGAGGTCACGTCACCACTCCAGGTGTTGCAGCCGTAACGTTGTTGTCCGATAAATCCGGAACGGGTTAGGATGACAACGCGTTTGTCTTTGCTCAAAGCCTTTTGATGCGAGGCTATTCCGCTGTTGTGCATCAGTGAGTAGGCGTTCTTTACACTTCGGTAAGATCCCAAGTGAGTGGGGAGGTCATAGTCCGATTCTTGTCGGTTGATATGGTCGGGCTCTGTAGAATCGAGCCACCAGCCGTCGTTGCCGATGTAACTGAAAATGCCTTTATTCAGATATTTCCAATAAATATCCCTTGCTTCGGGATTGTAGACGTCGTAGGGGCGTGCGCCACTTTGTGGAGGCCAGGTATCAAAATTGATAATCATGCCTTTGGCATCCAGCTCCTTGCGTTGCTCTGTGTGGGTGCCAAAGCCGGGCCATGCCACAATCATCAGCTTGGCATTCAGCTTGTGTATTTCGTCGGCCCACTTCTTGGGGTTGGGAAAGCGTTCAGGGTCAAAGCTGTGTGAGTTCCACGCACTGTCCGTCTTCTGATATTCGGGCCAGTAGCGCCAGTCTTGAATCATACAGTCAATGGGAATTTGTAGTTCGCGATACTTCTTCAAGACATTCAGGCTTTCTTCCTGCGTATGATAGCGCTCCTTGCTTTGGAAGAAACCGTATGCCCACAGTGGAAGCATGGGGGAGTGTCCCGTCAAGTCGCGCACCTGGGCGATGATGCCGTCGGCGTTTCCGCCATACATGAAATAATAGTCCGCACAGTGTCCCAGGCTCTGGAAAGCGAGTTCCTGCGGAGTATCCATGAATTCTGAAATGGAGTAGTTGTCCCAATATACGGCATAGCCTTTCACGGGCGACATGAAATAAGGAGAATAGGTGAACATGTTCTCGTTCTGCATGTGGTGCATGGAGTTGCGGCGGTTGAATTTGCCGTCCATCACTTGTCCTACTCCGTAGATGGGTTCGTCTTTATCCAATAGGAAAGAGCCCCTTACTTGATAGGAGGGAGTGCCGGCATCATTCTTATCGGCAAAAGAGGTGCCGTAGTCCTTGTCTTTCAGCAGCTCGTTGCCGGCGATGGTATGGAAACTGATGCCTCCGGTTGCCGGATTGACAAGAACTTTCAATATAGAAGATTTCAGCACGGTTTGTCCTGCTTCCTCCGAAAAGTCCACTTTGACCGTTTCGGGTGATTTGACCACTACCAGACTTTCTTTGTTGTAGGGTTTGCCTTCGGGAGTTTTGTAAACCCGCACAATGGAAGGCGAATAGAATTCCACACGGATGTCCATTCCTTGTGTGGTGCATTTCATTCCTTGAGGTGTGCGCTCTGTGTTCTGGGCGGCACACAAGTTTGCAAGCATGGTTGCACAAGTCAGCACGAAGCCGGCTCTTTTCATAAAATTCATTTTCATGGTTCTTTTAAAATTATGCTGCAAAAGTAGCCTTGAATCCCCTTTAGGTGGCAACAATCTTGTTGAAACGGAACAACACTCAAGTTGATTTCTGCATTTTCTCCGCATATTCCGAGGGACGGCAGCCGTACATTTCCTGGAAACATTTGCTGAGATAGCTGGAACTGCTGAAGCCGGTACGCTCTGCGATTTCCGTAATGCTGAGGCTGCCTTCCAGGATGAGTTGTGCCGCACGTTGCAAGCGGATGTTGCGGATGAAGAGGCTGGGGGACTGGTCGAGCATGGCTACCAGTTTCCGGTAAAGTCCGGTGCGTTCCATACACAAGTCGCGGCTTAGCTGCTCTACGGAGTAGCCGGGTACATGCAGGTTCTTTTCCACCAGTTCGATAGCTTTTGTCAGGAAAACAGATTCGGATGCGTCTTGCTTGTTTTCTGTTTGGTGAGGTTCGGTATGGCTATGTACACAAGTTATGTTTTTTCCTTCCGGTGATTTCTTTTGTTCCGCTTCATAACGGTTGCACTGCTCTATCAAGTTGCGGATGCGGAGCAAAAGGATTTCTTCTTTGTGTTTCCGTTCCATCTCCTTCCGGGTGCGGTGTATGTAGAGGCGGATGCTTGCCGCAATGATGGCGATTGACAAGACTATATAGATGACGTATGCAACGCCGGTTTTCCACCAGGGAGCATGGACTGTTAGGCTTATCCGGGCCGTTTGCTCTTCATTCCAATGCTTTCCATCGTTAGAGGCCATTACCTTGAAGGTGTAGCTTCCCGGTGGCAAGTTGGTATAGGGAGCTTGGAGAATGCCGTTGCTCTGCTTCATGTTGCCGGCGGTTACCCATTGTGCGTCGATACCTTCCAGCTGATAGCGGTAATGGGTGTGCTCGCGGTTGAAGTAATTCAATGCGGAGAACTCGAGAGTAAGGAAGTTCTGGCTGTGGCTCAATGATATTTCTTTCACATAAGGAGAGGCTTCGGGTAGTATAGTCCGGTTTTCATAGCTTCTGCCCGGGAGGATGCATTCTCCATGCACATGGATTGCCGTGAAAACCGGTGGATAGGGCAGACTGGAAGATGGGGGCTCCGGATTGGGGGAAAAGATGTTGCATCCGTCGGCGTCTCCGAAATAGAGCGTTCCGTCATGTGACACGAATGCCGCTTCCGAACCGTATTCCCCTTGTAGCTCTTTGGGCAGGGTGGATGCTTCTACCGGTATGAGTATCCGGTTGCCGTCTTCCTGCAGGTCGAGCTTATAGATAGCTGTCCGGTCCTTTATGAATATGTTGCCGTCCCGGTCTTCCGTAAAGTTTGCTACGGCTGTATTTCTTTCAAGTGATAGGGGGAAATCCTTCTTGTCTATGTGGATGTGCTTATATAAGGCCGGATGGTAGTACAGCAATCCTCTGTTGAATGTTCCGAGCCATAAAGCTCCTTGCCGGTCCTGGAAAATCGTACTGATTTCTGTAGCAAGGACGTTGCCCTTTCGGGTCCTCAAGGTGGGCATGTAGTGGCGTGTCCTCTTTTCGGGGTCAATAATCCAAAAGCCACGGATGCAGCTGATGTATGCTTTCTCATCTGCGGAGATCATCAGTGTATTGAGGGTATACTCTGTTTCCATCAGCTTCTCCCATGCTCGCTTATGGAGGTCGAAATGGAAAAATCCTCCTTTAGAGCCGTTGCGCAGTTGATAGAACCCGTTTTTTCCTCTGAGTATGAGGGAGGTGTTTTGGAACTTCTCTTGTTCCGTCCGGGGATATGCGGCAATGTCATACTGTTGTTTTCCGTTTTTTACATCATAGCACACGATTTCTCCCGTGTCATGGAACAGATACAGAGATTCTTCGTCTGCAGTCAGGTCTTGTATTGTTCCTCGGCCTTCAGACAGTTTCAATCGGAAGGAAAGTTCCGGCTGTAACAGCTCGCCATGGCTGATTACCCAGACGAGCCCCCGTTCGTCCGCAAACAAATCCTCTATGGGATGCTGCATACCTTTCTGTTGAAAGACGGAGTCCAGGTTGGCAATGTATCGCTCGTTATGGAGATTGATGCACATCAGCCGTTGGTAATCCTTTATCCACAAGAGGGAATCACCGCTCAGATAGACATGGTAGAAGCCCTTGTATTGTTTCAGCGGATATATATATTCGGGGGTAGGCTGCAGAGAGGTGAAGTTGGCTCCATCATACAGATTGACGTTCTGGGTGGTGGTAAATACCATTCTTCCGTCCGGAAGTTGGAGGATATAGCGTATCTGGTTATCACTCAGACCGTGCGAGGTGTCAATGGAAGTGAATAGAAAGTCATTGGCAGAGATGGGAAATGCCATGCTGAGACATAATACCAACACTACCATGAACTTTATATCTGTTGGATGGATTTTTCCCATCTTTATTTTCCCCCTTTCCAGATACTGATAATTTTTTTGCCTATTGCCAAAATATTCAGCAGTGATACAGCAAAAAATAATAGGCAACCGGTCAATATGCATGGAAGCAGTGAACCGCTCTCCAGTTGCGGGAAGAGGTTTTGGACTACTTCTATATAGTAACTGCGTACCCATGCCACGCAGCCGATGGCGAGGAGCAGTACCAGTACATTCAGCCCTACTGTCAGTATATAATAAGGCGTGGCTACCCGCGTCGGGCTATATCCTATCAGCAGCAGGTTTTCCAGTTTTACCGTATTCTTTTGGAGAAGCAGGAAGATGCTCAGCATCAGGATGTAGAATGACAGAATGCTGATGAACAGTCCTACTCCCATGACAATAACTGTAATGAGGCGCAGGAAATAAGTTGTCTTTCCGGCATCCAGATTGTTGCCTTCGGTTTCGTAATTCTTTTGCTGGAAATAGTCGGTGATGGCTGTGTCGGTAGGATTCTTCACTTCCACAATAAGTCGGGACGGTTCAGCTTCTTTTTCCGGTGCAAAATTCTTGTTGGCCCAGTCCATGAAGGATTGGGGGACGAGAATGGTATTCAGCCGGTTGGAGAATCCTACAATGTTGCCTTTATATTGTTCCACACGTCCGTTGCCCCGCATCATGATATCCATCTGTACCAGACTCATCAAACCTTCGGAGAGTTTCGGCAGACTCCGGCTTTGTGCAAAGCCAAAGTTATAGAGGTTCAGATAATTGCGCGGAATGATGATGGGGATTACCCGGGCATCTTCGTCAAAATGCCATTTCTCCAGACTGACATCCACATATTCGTCGGGTACAGACTCGAAAAACATCTCCGTTGACAAGCGGATACCGGCTTCCTGCATACCGAGTCCGGCAGAAACCTTGAACAGGGAAGGAGTGAACGCGCCTACCCCCTTAGTAAAAGGTTGGGCTTTCAGGTCCTTTATCTCATCTTTGGAGAAGGTATTGCTTTTCCCGGCAAAGCTGCCCAAAGTACTGATTTTCTTGGTAGCAATGATATAATCCTTCTTCATGAAACTGTCCCCTTCCGTAAAAACGGGAAGGACATCACGATAGAATTGTACGCTCAGCAATACAATCATCATGCCGAAGAGATTGGCGAGGAAAAAGCCTGCCAACTGTCCGACACTGATGTGCTGGCGGAGAAGTTTCCAAACAAGTCGGTTCATATTAGCCACATTTATAATTGATAAATTTCATCATAATCCAATTCCAGATGTTTGCCGATGGAAGTCACTATGATTCCCGCTCCTTGGCGGCTGGCTTCTTCTGTCAGCAGCCTGCCCATGATTGTTCCGTTCTCGTCATCCAGATGGCTGACGGGTTCGTCCAGGAAGATGAAGTCGAAAGGCTGGCAGAGGCTGCGGATAAAAGCGACTCTTTGTTGCTGGCCGAAAGATAGCTTCCCGGCTTTTTCGTTTACCTTGTCGGCAATGCCGATTGCCTCGAATAGGGTAAGGACTTCTTTCCTTTTTTTGAAGTTGGTAAGCCGGTTCTTCAGTTGTATGTTCTCGATGGCGGTAAGTTCGGGAAAGATACGCAACTCCTGAAAAAGAATGCTGAGGGAGTGTTTGCGTATATCTGTCCAGTCATTGACGGAGAGTGAACGGATATTGCGCTCATCAAAGTTGATGATTCCCTGATAATCGTTGCGGTAACCGTAAACATAGCTGCAAAGCGATGATTTTCCGGTGCCCGAAGCGGCTTCTATGAGATAACGTTTCCCTTTGTGGAACGTAATGTCCCGATGCCATACGTCTGAGGTAATGGCATCACGGTCGGCAAACACTTGAGGTAGTGTTTGCCGTAGGTGAATCCTATTCATGAGTGGTATTAATCCTTAATCTCTAATCCTTAATCCTTAAATTACATTCCTGCAAACTGCTTGATAAAGTCCACAATCTGTTTCAGTGCATTAACATTCTTGTTCTTCAGCTGCAGGGTGACGGTTGCCTTGTCCTCGTTGCCGACAGCTTCCAGATACGAGATATTGCCGAGCAGCGAGTAATAGGTGCTATACTCTTGTCCGCCAAATCCAGCTAGCATTTTTACAACGGGCAGGTCAAGTACGGCTTCCGCATTGATGACAAAGGCTGTGCGCTTGCCTTTCAGACTAGAAGCGAAGTCCGTCTCTTTGGCAGACGGGTCAGCGGTCTTGCATGCATTCTTATACAGCAGTTCGTCATTGGTGGCGTACATCTGTTTGTCTCGTATGCCGAAGAATATGTTGATAGCGCGTGATTTATAGACATATTCATTCTCATTCAATTTCACGATGTCTTCGCCGCGTTTCAGTCCCAGTTCGGACTTTTTCTCATAAAGGGCTTTCAAGGGAGCGTCGTTCTTTACGCTGGCATAGGCCAGGAAAGAAGGATTGCTGTTCATGGTTACATTGATAAGGCCTATGGTCAGGTCGTTGTGGAAAGCACTGAACAAGTCTTTTACTTCAGCGGCTTTGGTAATGGAGAAATCGTTGCGGAACTGCTCATTCTCTTGCAGCACATTGTAGAACTCTTCTCCATTGATACCTATGCTGAATAGCGCCAGGGTAGATTTTGGGAAATACTTCAAGAACGTGTTTTCGATGGGACAAGTACTTTTGATTTGCTTTTCGAAAAGTGCTTTCAATTCTGTGTTCTCGGTATAGCTCTCTACTTTCAGTTCTATTTTCCCTTTTTCGAAGGAGAGACTTCCCAGCATCTTCAAGTCTTTCAGGTCGATATTGTGGGATATTCCGTAATTCAGCGGATTGGCGTATGCACTCAGCAGGCTGGAAGGAGAGATGAGCATATTGATGTCTCCATCCTGCTTTTGCATTTTCTTGAAAGCGGTGTTGCTGTTGATGCTGTTTTCTCCGGTCTGTTTCAGCAAGGCGGGAATTCCTTCTTTGACTTTTTCCAGTTGTGATGTGCCGGTGTAGTTCACCACCATAAGCGTGGTAGGAGTGAAAGCGAGCAATGCCCGCTTGTTGATTTGTGCAAAACTGTAACCGTCCGCTTCTGCCACATGGCTGATTATCTGTTCTTTCTCCGTAACTTCCAGAAGCTTCAGCAAATCATCCTCACTTTGAACCTTGGCTACCATGGTGGTGTAGGGGAACGAGGGAGCGTTGAAGACATAAATCGGCGCATTGACGTCCACTCCCGATTTGGCAGGGTCTTTCAGTACAGCCTCCAATTGTTGGAAAGTAGCTGCATTCATATCGCTTTTCAAGGCATCTGTCAGCTTTTGCAGTGCTTCTTTAGTCTCTTTATCTTTGGTACCGGCCTTGTCTGCCAATGATTTTAAATTGACAGCGATGACTTGCGAGGCATCGGAAGGAATAACGTTGGTGTATTCTGGCTTTTTGGACGAACAAGCGCTTATCAGCACGATGAGCATTGCCAGTACTGAGAAGTGGAAGAATAGGTTCTTTTCATATAGTTTTTGTTTTAGTGAGTATCATTGATTCTGTAAATTGAGGATGTGGCAGGCAACCAGTGCCGCCGTCTCTGTACGCAACCTTGATTTTCCCAAGCTGATGGGGATAAAACCGTTTTCCGTCGCCTTCCGGACTTCCTCTTCGCTGAAGTCTCCTTCAGGACCGATTAGTACGAGGGCATCCTCTCCGGGATGTACCATATCCTTCAAAAGCGGTTTTTCGCCTTCATAACAGTGGGCGATGAATTTCTGACCCGGAAAAGGCTGTGTGATGAACTTGTTGAAGTCTGTCATTTCATTCAGTTGGGGCAGGCGTGCCTTGAGCGACTGCTTGATGGCGGAAACCAGAATTTTGGAGATGCGCTCCGTCTTGATGACTTTCCGTTCCGAGAAACGGCAGTTCAGGAATGTCAGTTCGTCAAACCCAATTTCCGTCGCTTTCTCGGCAAACCACTCTGTGCGGTCCATATTCTTGGTAGGCGCCATGGCAATGTGCAGATGACCTTTCCACAAGGGGGCTTGCGGAAGGGTTTCCAGGATATTCACCAGACAGCGCTTGTTTGTAGCCGTACTGATTTCGGCACGATAAAAGCAGCCTTTTCCGTCTGTCAACATGACCTCGTCTCCAGCCTGCAAGCGCAAGACGCGTACGGCGTGTGCGGCTTCCTCTTCGGGCAGCTCTGCGTGGGCTTGTATGTCGGGGGTATAGAATACGTGCATATTACAAATTGTTCTTGAGTTGGTTAATCTGGTCTCTTAGCTGTGCGGCACGTTCATAGTCCTCTTCATCGACTGCTTTTTGCAGGGCCGTTTTCAGTATGCCTATCGTGTCTTCCTGCAGCAGTTCGTCTTTGTCCGGTTCGCTGCCTTCCATCGGGTCGATGGAACCTTCGACGGTTTTCAGACATTCTGCTTCGAGGATGTCTTCGTAGACAAAGATAGGGGCATTCATGCGCAATGCCAGGGCAACTGCGTCGCTGGTACGCGCGTCAATCCGGAGAATGGTTTCTTCGGCTTTCATATAAAGGTAAGAGTAAAATACTCCGTTGTCTACTTTATAGATAAGAATACGCATCAGTTTTACACCCAGCACTTCAAGGACGGAAGCAAATAGGTTATGGGTCAGCGGACGGGGCGGTACAATACCTTTCATCTCGATGACCATAGCTTGTGCTTCGGTGGCACCTATAATAATCGGAAGCTGGCGTTCGCCACCCACTTCACCCAGTACCAAGGCATAGGCACCCGCTTGCGCCTGGCTGTTGGAAATGTTTAGTACTTGTAGTTCTATCTTTTCTTATTCATACCTATTAAATCAACCTGATTCTCAATCAGTTTTTCTCTATTTTCTCCGGATTATGTTTATAGCGGAATACTATTCCAAATAACAGACCAATGACTAAGGCATATCCTGCAAAGATAAACCATACCGGTGTCCAGTCGCGGCTTACCAGTCCTCCACCTTCGGCATATACCGAGAAGGCATCTACCACGGCTCCGCTGGCATAGCCTCCGATGATGGCTCCCACACCGTTCGTCATCATAAAGAACAATCCTTGTGCGCTGGCGCGGATACTGGGATGTGCCTCCATTTCTGTAAACAGCGAGCCCGATACATTGAAAAAGTCAAATGCCATACCGTAGACAATCATTGAGAGAATGAGCATCCAGAGTCCGCTTCCCGGGTCTCCGAGGGCGAAGAGCCCGAAACGGAATACCCATGCAAACATACTAATTAACATAACACGCTTGATTCCGAAATGTTTTAGGAAGAAGGGGATGGCAAGGATAAACAACGTCTCACTCATTTGCGAGATGGAGAGCAGGATGACGGAGTGTTTCACACCGAACGAATCTGCATATTCCGGTATGGAAGCAAACGAACCCAGGAAAAGGTCACCATAGGTGTTTGTTATTTGAAGGGCGGCTCCCAGCAACATGGAGAATAGGAAGAAGATAGCCATCTTCTTGCGCTTGAACAGCACCAGTGCGTCCAGTCCGAAAGCGGAGAGCATCGTTTTTCCTTCGCTGCGCATGGGGGGGCAGGCAGGCAGGGTGAAGGCGTAAAGCCCCAGCATGGCTGCCGAGATGGCTGCCACATAGAGCTGTGCCGAACTTGCCTTGAACCCGGTAAGGTCCACAGCCCACATGGCACAGATAAAGCCTACCGTTCCCCATACACGGATGGGAGGGAAGTCTTTTATCAAATCCATCTTATATTTTTCCAATGCATTGTAGGATACGGTGTTGGCCAGAGATAGTGTAGGCATGTAAACAAGCATGTTGAGCAGCATGGCCCAGTACATGTGGTTGTATGTGGTGGCAGTTGAAGCATAAATCAGAGCACCGGCACCGATGAGGTGGAGTATGCCATAAAGGCGTTCGGCGTTTATCCATTTGTCGGCGATGATACCGGTCAGTCCGGGCATTATCAGTGAGGCTATACCCATGGTTGCAAAGATTGCTCCGATTTGTCCGCCTTCAAAATGTAACGTACCGCCCATGTAACCACCTAATGAAATCAGCCATGCTCCCCAAACGAAGAATTGCAGGAATTGCATGGCAGTGAGTCGGAATTTGATGCTCATAATATTAGCTTTTTATATTTTAAATTATGTAATAGATGCAAATGTACAATGAGACTAGGAGAAAAACAAGTTCTGTACGGCTTTTTCTTCAACGAAAGAGATTAATGAGGGATGGATTTTGGGAAGGAATGTATTATAAAAAAAGAAGGGTATCTATCCCAGACACCCAATCTTTATTAACCTTAAATCTAATACCATGAAAAACACAGTGCAAATATACACGGTTTATGTTATATAACATGCTGTTTTGGCGTATTTCTGCTTTTTATTAACTCTATTTAAGAAAAGCAGGCTAACAAAGCCTGCTTTTTCCTTTATTCTACATATAGAACCAGTCCTTTCAGGTATTCCCCTTCCGGATGATAGATGCTGACCGGGTGGTCGGCAGGTTGCGTCAGTTGGTGCAGGATGCGTACGCTGCGGCCGGACATGGCAGCGGCTGTGAACACGGCGGTGCGGAAGTTTTCTTTGCTGACGGCTTGCGAACACGAGAATGTGAAGAGGATGCCGCCGGGCTTGATTTTCTCGAAAGCCTTGACGTTCAGTTTGCGGTAGCCTTGCAGGGCATTGCGCAGAGCATCGCGGTGCTTGGCAAAAGCAGGAGGGTCAAGAACTATCAGGTCGTATTGGTCGCCCATGCGGTCAAGGTATTTGAAGGCATCTTCTGCATAGGCGGCATGGCGGGTGTCACCCGGGAAGTTCAGTTCGATGTTCTTGTTGGTCAAGTCGATGGCTTTGGCGGAGCTGTCCACGGAATGCACCAGTTTGGCGTCTCCACGCATAGCATATACGGAGAAGCCGCCGGTATAGCAGAACATATTCAGTACGCTGCGGCCTTTGGCATAGCGTTCCAGTAGCGAACGGTTCTCGCGTTGGTCTACGAAGAAACCGGTTTTTTGGCCTTTCAGCCAGTCGATGTGGAACTTCAGGCCGTACTCCATGGCTACATTGTCCGTGCTGCCGCCTTTCAAGAAACCATTCTCCGGATAGAGGTCGGCCTTGAAGGGAAGGGTCGTCTCCGATTTGTAATAGATATTGTCAATCTGGCTGCCCATCACTTCGGTAAGGGCATCGGCAATGGCCATGCGGTCGAGGTGCATGCCGGCAGAATGTGCCTGCATCACTGCGGTACGGGCATAAATGTCGATAACCAGCCCCGGCAGGTTGTCTCCCTCCCCGTGCACCAGGCGATAGGTGTTGTTTGTCGGGTTTCCGGCTATGCCGATACTGCGGCGCATGTCGTATGCTATGCTGAGTTTGCGTTTCCAGAAGTCCGCATTGATTTCTTCTTCTTGACGGAAGGTCAGTACGCGTACGGCGATACTGCCAATCTGAAAATGCCCTTTGGCTATGAATTCCTTTTTGGACGTGTAGATTTCAACAACTTCCCCTTCTTCGGGCTCTCCGTCGAAATGTGCGATGGCGCCGGAAAACACCCACGGGTGAAAACGCTTTAATGACTCCTCTTTATTGGGTTTAAGGTATACTTTGTACATATATATATATATAATGTGATTAATGTGGTAATCTGATAATGTGCATCACATTACCACATTATTATTGGCTTCTATCTCAAAATCTCCTGTCCGTTTCAGTTCTTGCAGCCTGTTGTAGATGTTGAGGCATGCCCAAGCATCGGTGGCGGCATACAGTTTCTGCGGTTCGGTCAAGGTTTCGGCTTCCCAGTTGGAAAGGCGCTGGCTTTTCGAAATCTTTTCCCCGAAGAGGATGGCGTATATCTTCTGCAGGCTTTTGTCCTGGATGCCGAAAGCGCGGACATATTCCTGCAATTCGATGCAGGCATGCTGTTCGAAGGGCGCGCGTTTGTGCAGCATCATGAAGTCGTCCCGCAAGGAAAGGCCTACTTTCGTTACGCTTGGGTTTTCCAGCAATGTGATAACCGGCAGAGTCAGTCCCGTCAGGTTGAGGCGGAACAGAAAGCAATGTTCCTCTGAGGAAATCTGCAGCAGGGCCACCTTGTGTATCTGTCCTTTTGTGAACGATGGACGGGTTTCGCTGTCTATGCCCAGCAACGGGCAGGACTTCAGATAGGCGACTGCCTTCTCCGCTTCCCACGGTGTCTGTACGACATGTATCTGTCCCGGAAAGGCGGCTTTGGGCAGGTCTTTCACTGTTTCTTTATCTATTGTTCTTTTGATAACCATAATTTAATATTCAAAGTCTGCGGTTTCCTCCTCTTCATCCTCGCCTTGCGCATACTTCACCTCGTGCAGGGCACGCAGGGTGTTGACAAGCTTTTGTCCCCAATGGAGGCGGAAGTTTTCCTGGCAGATGGCAAGCGAATCGTTCATCGTCTCGTTGAAACCCAGCTGGAATACGAAGATAAAGTCCTTGATGTCCTGGTATATGTCGGCCAAGTCTTCGGAAATGTTCCTGGTGATGGGCTGGTCACTATACTTCATGTCAGATACGAATACGTCCAGGTAGTCGTCTTTCTCGGCCAGGATATTGGCGAGGTTCATGCGGAGTACCTCATAGGTCTCTTCGGTGACGAATGTTTCCGGCGCCTCGTCTCCTATGGTTTCGCACTCGGGCAGCATGGAGGCCTTCAGGTAGAGCAGCGGAAGTATTTTTAAGGAGGTATCGACGAACGCGGAACGTTTCACCCCTTCCGCTTGTTCCAGAAACTTGCAAAACTCGGCGGCTACGGTCACAAACTCTACGGCATTCCGGTCGAATATCACTTGACTTTCTTTTTTCATATCTTCTTGATTTGAAACGCAAAGATAGCGCAAACCGAAAGTAGAAGCAAATTAATTGGCAGGATTATTCTTTTTTCACTACATGATATTCTGTTCCTCTTGTCTTCCGGCGGCTGCTGATGCCCAGTTTGTGGAGTGCACGTCCGAACAGAGCCACTTTATTGATGGACAGCCGGTCTTTGGTCTTGGTTTGCAAGAAGGAGAGAATCTCCATAGGGGTCATCCAGTCTCCTTCCTCTTCATTTTCGGCGGGATGGAAGTGGCAGAGGAAGAGCTGTTCCAACGGTGTGGGCTGTTCAAACTCCCGGTTGGTCTGTTTCAAGATGGCTTCGTCGGAATCGTCCAGCCAGTAGCGTTCACCTTTGGCTATGGCATCCATGGCTTGTGCGTAGAGTTGCCGGTAGTTGATGGTGACATTCGTATGGATGGGACCGGTGACCTCAATGCAGATGAAACGGCGGCTGCCACTGGGGTCTGTCAGCAGGTCTTTCTGGTTGCTGGTGGCTATAAAGGAGGCGTAGCGTCTTATTTCCTGGATGGCGGTGCCGTAAGGCTTGCGCAGGTTTGCCACGGGTTTCTGCAGCAGATGCTTTAGAAAACCTTGCTGATTGACGCTGATTTGGTCGAATTCGTCGATGTTTATCAGGAAAAAGCGGCCGAGGCTCCGCTCTGCGTCCTGCTTGCTTTTGAAGTCGATACTGTCGGTATATCCGAAGCGCAGTTCGGGTGGCAGCAGGATGCGGCAGAAGGTACTTTTACGATAGCCTTGGGCTCCGACCAGTAGGGGAGACGTGTTGTTTCCATGCTGACGGTCGATGTTTTGCCAGTGCGCCGTCATGCTGAGAAACCAGCGGTAGAAGAGTTCCCGCCAGTACGGATTGTTGCAGGGGACGAGGTCGGCCAATGCGCGGATACGGTCCTTGCCGTCCCAATGTCCGGTGCTGTTCAGATATTCTTCGATGGGGTTGTACAAGGGAATGGCGTCCGAGTTGAGGTAGCGTGCCACATCTCTGTCCCATACGCTGATTCCTTCTTTCAGGGCATTCTGTCCGATACTGCTTCTTACCCGCTGGTCGGCAGGGCGGAAATGGAAGTGTATGGAGTCCCGTTGGCGGAATTCCAATTCTCCCAGCACGGTGTTCCAGCGGAACTCATAGCGTCTGTTCATGAATTCTTCCAGGCGGAAGGCGGTGATTTGGTCGCGGGTCATGCTGCTGCGGGTGCCGAAGCCTTTGCATTCGCGGTAGAGGTTGTGCAGGGTCATGCGCACCAGTTGTTCATCCGCTTCGCGGTAGTAGTGCATCATGACTTGACGTACTGCCTCTTCTTCGGGAATGCCGGCTTTGTAGCAATGCCTGGCAAGCAGGTAGAGCAGGGGGCGAAGGTCATCGCCCCGTTTCCAGTTTTCCAGCTCTTCGAAGGTACGGTTCAGGGCGGCTTCGAAGAGGATGGAGAAGGTTTGGGAGGCCGGATAGCCGGGGGCAATGCGCATCAGCGGGTTTGCTTCGGTCTGTTTCCGTTGGCCGAAGGTGGGCTCGTCGGGCACGGACAAAGGCTGTTCCAGACAGAAAGGGACGGCAGACGGATTGTAATAGGGACGGTCATCGAGCGTCATGCGGCAGCTTTGCTCCACGGCAGGTTCTTTCAGTGTGACGGGGTAGGGGAGCAGGGGCTGATAACAGTTTACGGCGAGCCGGTAGGCAGCGGTATGAAACAGCCTGATTTTTTCTTCCTGCCTGGGGCGCGAACCGTCGGGGGTGGCAAACAGTACCCATATTTTTACGCTTCGTCCGCTGCTTCCGCAAAAGGCGGCAAAAGTTTGTGGCAGCAGGGCCGCCTGGCGCTTTACTTGCTCCACTTCCACGGCATTGGCCAGGTGGTTGACTTCAATCTGTACCAGTCCGTTGTAGGTTTTCAGGTATCTTTCCCCCTCTTTGCTGCGGGCATATTCTGCGGCAGGGCAGATGCGTGGCAGTTTGTCTATGCAGGGGTAGTGTCCGTTGCTTCCGGTGATGTGGGGAATGAGGCTGCGCAAGGCGGATATGTGTCCGGCTTTGTTCTCGGTTTTCATCTTCTCCATCAAGGTGTCGCTGGGCCATGTGCTGAATGTCTCTTTGCCGGTTTCACGAGCGGTGCGTATAAGGGTAAGTTTCATGGGGTGCTTGCTGTATTAAAGTCCGCAAAGCTACTGAAAAATGACGGGACAGCCGAGGAAAAGTGGAATTATGATGAAACTTCTCATATTTATTCCGGCTGTACGTCGTAATCCGACTGGTTTTTCACGCCGACAATGTCTTGCTTCCTCACCTCGGTTGTTAATATGTGCTGCAACTGCTGTGAGGTCAGCGTCTCGGTGGGAGAGAACTCAGCCGACTTCATATAGCTTAAAATGGCATTGCGCAGCTGACCTCCTTCCGGAGTGTGGCGAATTGCTTCGAGGTTGCTCATACAAACCAATACCTTACCGTTGTCTACGGCAAATTCGAACAGCAAGCCTAACTTGTGGTTCCGTTCCACATTGTCTACTACTTGGATAAGCGGCTTGTATTCGTGGCGTGTAGCGTTCAGAATAAAGGGGCGGGCATGGCGTACGATGCTCCACCATTGCCAGTTGCTATGGCACTCGGTGGGGAACTGCCGGAACAAGGGATGTTTCTCGTCCATCAGCAAGGAGAGGGTGCCCGGCGAAACTTCGCGGCCGGCGTTTTCCGAAATGCTTTTGAACATGGCATAGTTCCAGTAGTCAGGAGTAAAAAGTCCACCTACACTCTGTTCTTCAATGGCTTTGTGGTCGGGTATAAGCAGTATCTTCCCTCCTTGGCTCAGTCTCTTTCGCGCCTCGTCATCCAAGGACTGACAGATGAAGATGTCCGCTTCGCTTTCCGGTGTCCGGTCGGGGTATACCCATAAGTTATAATAGTTATGATAATTCCCGGTGGTCAGTGTCAGTCGCAATTGGGCAGGCTTGTCTATTTCGGTAAGGGTGCTTTTCAACTCGCCCACCTGCATTACTTTTCCTTGCTCTACATGGGCGGGGACTTTGCCTTCGCGAACAAAAGTTACGCTGTCACTCAGGCTTTCCAGACGCCAGCATAATGCATCAGACCATGGTTGCTCTTCGTAATTTGTCAGGGCGAGTCCTATGTTCAGCTCTTCTTTGTTGCTGTAACAGTAGGTGTCCATAAGCGCCAGCGGTACCACCGGAGCACAAAAGCCGCGGAATGTTTCGGGAGTGACAATGCCTTTGCTGTCCATGAAAGCATCCAGAATGCCTACCAGTGCCGAGCCTTGTCCGGGAAAGTCTTGAAGGTCGAGCATCTGGAATCCACCTAAACCGGCAGTGCGCAGGCCGTATTCAATATCAGCCTTGTAGCATTCGACGGCAAACCGGCCGGTGGCCTGATGGAATGCGTCAATCTGGTTCTGCAGTCCATTTTCATTGAGCCGGTCACGGAATATCTCCAAGTTATATGGATGCAATACGCCGGTGTATTTCTCCAACTCCTTGTAGTCGGGATAAATTTGGAACTGTCCGGTTTCGTGACTGATGACCGGTCGGGGAGATTTCGCTATGGCAGCAGTATAATCCGCACGGGTATTGGGACGGGTGTTGTTCAAGATACCTCCCTTTTCGGCATCGACAAAGGCAAACGAACTGCGTACGTGCGTTGTATAGCCTTCGCCTCCTCCTACCCGGCAGGTTGTCAGATAATCTTCACCGTCTATGGCACCTCCCCAACCCAGGAAGTTGTTGGAACCGAGCGAATAGAGATGGCGGTTGTCATGTTTTCTGAATCCGTCCAGCCAATTGCGCATCAGGTCAACGTCGCCACCCAACTCGTTGCCCAGTCCCAACATGGTGAATGAGGGGTGATTGCCCATGTAGTCGAGGGTCATATAGGCTTCGTTCAGCAAGAAGTCATTCAGGCGATGGTTGTCCGGTGAAATGCTTCCCCATAAAGGCAACTCGGCCTGGAAATAGATACCCTCGATGTCGGCAGCGGCAAAAGCGGCGCGGGGCGGGGTGTAGGAATGGCAACGGTAGTAGTTGATGCCATAACTCTTGGCTGTCTGAAAAACTTTTCGCCAGGACTTTACATCCATCGGCGCATATCCGGTAAGTGGGAATACGCAAGCGTCGTGTTTGCCGCGCAAGAAGGTCTTGAAGCCGTTTATGGTGAACTGAGTACCTTCGGTGGCAAAGTCGCGCATACCGAAATCTGTTATTATATTGTCTTTACCCTCGTTTGTGGCAAGGGTCACGTTCAGTGCATAAAGTGTGGGGTGGAATTCGCTCCATGTCTGCATCCGGTTGCCCATGTCGAGCGTCAGTTCTATCTTATTTTCACCTTTGCTTAAGCCGACTTGTTTTTCCATGTCCAGTAACAGGTGTTCTTGTTGGGTGTTCCACGTCTTGGCAGAAAGGGTCACTACGCCCGATTGCTCCGAATCGCTGTATATGTTTACATGGATGCGGGCCTTTTTCTCCTTTACAGACGGGTAGACTTGTACCTGCTCGAGATAGGTGTGTGGGGTCGCTTCGATGTAGAAATCGCCCAGAATGCCGTTCCAGTTGGTTTGTGTGCCGTCGGTCCAGGCATGCGAGCTTTGGATTTCGGCTGGTACGGAGCTGGGGGAATTGTCAATGCGTATCTTTATATGGTGGCTGCCGGGTGCCAAGGCCGGCAGGCTATAGCAGTGAGGTGCATAGATATGTCCCAACGTGCCGACGCTGTCCCCGTCTATCCAGAGAGTACTGGGCTTTGTACGTTCCATGAAGAGTATCAGGCGTTTCCCTTCCATCTGTACGGGAATTTCAACATCTTTTCATATTCTACGATGCCGGAGTAGGGATAAGTCCGTGTCAACTGGGAGGTTACATTGGTGGGATGCCTGCCGTCTCCCAACTTGTTTTCATCCGTCGTACCGGGCAATGTGCAGTTCCCTAATGAACTGTTCCAATTTCCTGATAAATCGATTCGTTCTCTTATTGTCTGGAATTCTTTTTTGTCTGTACATGATGCCAGACATGCCAATAAGCATAATACAATGAAATTTCTCATAAACTACCTGTTTTTCATGGCCGGTGATTGATTGACCGGTTGCAAATATAGGGCATTGCTCCCGTCTCTCTGTATACAAAATGTTTCCAATTATGTGACGGGATGTTTTTTTATTGCTATCTTCATGCTTGATATTAGTGTTGTTGAGTGTTCGTCATTATAGATGAGGATTTTTATATCATGTAATTTGTTTCTGTCTTTATGAATAAAGAATTGAAAATCAGTGATAAATCACCTTTTGAGAAAATAAGGAAGTTTGATGGGCAAGGACGGTCATACTGGACTTCGAGGGAATTGTGCGCTGCTTTGGGGTATAGTACGTACCAGAAATTTTCCGTTCCATTGGCAAAAGCCATGAGGTCTGCCGAAGCGGATGGTATAAATGTGGATGAGCATTTTAACCTGATGGTTGAAATGGTTGGGGTAGGCTCTGGTGCGCGTAGGAGCGTGGAAAACTATCACCTTACGCGGGAGGCTTGCATCTTTATAGCGAGGCAGGTCTATGCTAAAAAGAAAGAAGTGCAGGCAGCCCTTGAATACTTTTCCAGTGTTAGCATTGATTTTGATGGGGCCGAATGTGATGTGAACTGTCAGGAGGTTGTCTCTGAGATGGAGAAAGATAAAATCAGAGAGAGGAACCGGGAGCATTGGAAAAGGTTAAATGACGAAGCTTCAGAGTTTTATAAAAAGAAGATGAGGCTGCTGGATGAAGTGGAGGATTTTAAAGCGGATGCTTCTTTTCATGGGAACAAGGCTCCACATCACATGATGTATAAGCTGGAGACATTGTATAGTAAGGATGGATGCAGAGGGTATGAATTTCTGATAGAATATGATGTGTATGAACCGGTTGTCGGTATTTATTATGGGTGTAAGGGACTGATTCTTGATGAGAATGATAAAGATGGGATGGCCATGTTCAATGAAGAATGGGAAGATATTCGTTATTATGTTACTGCTGTTCTTGAAAATACATTTCCGGGGAAATTTTTCACTCACCGCTTTAAGCCTACAAATAATGCGAACAACCATACTTATTGGCCCTTTTGGATTACTCTTCATGAAGATGAGGATATTGTGGAGGTGGGTGCAAGGGCGGTTCGTCTTATAAGAAGTGTATATGAGGGGTATCTTGAAAATGAAGATGTTGAGGCTCTGAGAAAACGTTCTGACTCCCGGAAAGAGTCTCAAAAAGAGGATAAGATACGTTTCTCTGCTGATGTTAACTTTACAAAAGAGGCATATCAGGAACTGCTTGAAAAGATAGGCCGAATGTCGAAAAGGGAAAGGGAAGACAAATAAAAAATTGTTTGAGAAGCTGCTGGAAAAGGCCACTGAAAGTGGATACTTAACAAAAGAAAAACACTATGAGGCAGCGTGGCGGATAGTAGGAAACGGAGATGTGAAAGAGCGAGATTTCCAGAAGAAAACTAATAAACAATTTGTCTATGTGATTATACTTCTTCTGGGGTATATGCAATTTTATTTGAAAACATTAGATACTTCTAAGTGTGGTAAAGAAAATAATAGAATAGTGGCTGTTTCACCTCCTTACACGCATATCAACAAGATTCTGATGACAATGAACGGCAGATCTTTCGGGGCAACACTAAGAAAGGTGTGTACAAAGGGCGATGCTACATCTATAATAATAAATACATGGAAAATATTGCAAACTCTATTAGACCTGCCAAAGGACGCGTGGAGAATCGTAAATGATACATTGAACTTTCCTGACTGGCAATGGGAAGAATTTAAAAAGAACATGAGGAATGGATAAAGAGGTTGATTGCCTTTTTCGTAGACGTCTATTTCGTGCTTGATTCTTCCCCCATATTTTTGCAATCGTTAATGCTAACGGTTGCTTTTTGTTTTTATAGGCAGAGGGCGCCATAATATAAACTTTTAAAAAAAAGATTATGGAAAATCAAGAATTTCCAAAAGGAGTCGGTTTCGCTCCGTTTTTGCATTCATTCATGAGTAATTCTTCTATTTCTATTGATGAACTTGCAGTGGCTATGACAATGTCGAAGTACGCAATTACACGTTTGGCCGAGGGCAAGAGCTATCCCACTGACGTGTGCTATGCAGAATTCTGTATCATGTTCACCGTTGTATTAGGCAAAGATTTTGATGCTTACAAAAAGATGACTAGAAAAGACAAAGATGATTTGGTTGCCAAAATAATGGCAAGTGGAGGATCTGCTTGTACGGTGGCAGGAATGATAAGCTTGATTTCGGCTTCAGGTGTTGTTGCTGGGTTGTCGGCAGCAGGAATAACCTCCGGATTGGCTGCAATTGGCGGTATAATAGGAGGTGGTATGCTGGCAGGGATTGCAGTTGTTGCGGCTGCCCCATTGGTAGTAGGGGCCATATTGTATTCTCTTTGTAAACCCAAAGATAAAAAGGCCGATTTTTGCTTGCGTACAGATATGATTTAGACCCCAAATATGAAATAAATCCTCAAGACAATGAAGATGAAGATATGGATTGAAGAAGCAATGAAGGAAATGGTAGAAGAGGTAGAAAAAATGAACCGATGCCAAAACATTGGAAACGCAATGTGCTGCTGTTCTGCTTGTTGTCGGCCGTTTGTTTTCAGACGGGACTTTGGTGTTGGCAAAAAACGGCATTGCTTCCGCTGATAGAAGTCCTCTTTTCATTGCAATTGGCATTGTCTGTTCTATGCTGGTGGGAGTTGTGCTGATTAAATGCTGCTTATATGCAAAAAGAATAATGAATAAAAGTAATAATTAAAAATAAGATAGTTATGGAATGTATTTTTTGTTTGAATGAGAATGCCTATTTCGATGGCGTGAATTATGTTTGTCCGGATTGTGGAAGAGAATGGCCATGTGATGAAATTGCGGATGACGATGATGATAACAACAAGTTGCGTTGCCCTGAGTGTGGCTCGCATTTGGTCTATCCTGATTCAAGTGGTATTAATGATTATGCTTGTGATGCTTGTGGGTGTAGATGGGATGGTGACGATGATGACTACGATGAAGATTATGACGATGATGATGAAGATTAATTATTGCAATTATGGAACTGGGCAAATAGCGCTATTATTACCGCATTATTACATGCTTCAATCTGAAAAAGATTAGCATTCCTTTGCCAAGCCCCCTGCTTTTCATTATCTTTGCCTCTGTAGTTTGTAGTTGCGCACAGTCGTGGAATGTCTTTCTCATAGTTGTGAAGAAGGTGTATCACAAATATGAAGAAGGTAAACCACAGCTGTGCGCATCTTTTTTTGATAAGCTTTCAGCAGAAGGAAGAACGCTTCTTTGCGTAAGGAAGACCCATGCTCTGCCTAATGAAAGCCGGTACTTTGTATGAGCGAAACCTGCAGACAGCAACAGAAATGAATCTAAAAATGGAGGAAAGAATATGGCAATTTTATTTGATTGGTACGAAAACCCGAAAACGAAGGATAAACAAGGGGAAGAACTGACCCTGCATCCCCGGATTAAACTGAACGGCTCCACGACGACCGATGAGCTGCGCAGGCATATACAAGAATACTGCTCGCTGACCGAGACGGATGTACTGGCGGTACTCGATGCTTTGTCGCATTTTGTGGGACGCGAGCTGGGGGAGGGCAGGCAGGTTCATTTGGACGGCATCGGTTACTTTGTTCCTACGCTGACCTGCACGGAACCGGTGACACTGGAGACAAAGCGGAAAAGTACTAAGGTAAAGTTGAAAAACATCACTTTCAGACCGGACAAGGCGCTGCGCAGTGAGATAGGAGTATTGAAGGTAAAGCCGCTGAAATTGCGGAATCTCACGAAAAAGAGGCTGACGGATGATGAGGTGAAGCAAAAAGTGGTGAACTATCTACGTAAGAATGAGTTCATCACCCGCAGTGTTGTACAGTCGATTTGCGGCATGACCCGCACGACTGCGACGCGGCAGATTCGTCGTCTTTGTGAGGAGAATGTGTTGGTGAACAAAGGGTTGCAGAAACAGCCGATTTATTTTTTGAAGGAAAAAGAGTAGGTTGATGCGTATAGGGCTTGCATGGATTGCGTCATGTAGGCAAAATCTGCCTGCATGCTTGCATGAGGTCTGCTTGCATGGCGCAATCTGTTGTAAATTAGTGCGCTATGTCATTTCATGCAAGCATGTAAGTAAAACATGCGATAAAACTACAGTTGTAGATTAGGAATACCTATAATCGGCAGACGAGAAATTAAAGAATGAAAACAACGCGGCAGAAGGATAGTTTTTATTATTTTTGCAATCAATTCTCAATAGTTATTTAAAAAATATGGCAAAGAAAAATTCAACAGCTAAAGATACGGAGCTGTCACTCTCGTTTTTTGGGAAAGTGGCAGCGTTATTTAGAAGTGAAACTGTTCATTTCGTTATCGGCTTGGTACTGGTAATCTTTTCGGTTTATTTGTTGCTCGCCTTTTCGTCGTTCTTTTTCACGGGAGCGGCAGACCAGAGCATCATTGACGGAGGCAGTGCGCAGGAGCTGATTTCCACCAATAATGGGGTGAAGAACTACGCCGGTAGCCGCGGTGCGCAGTTGGCCAGCTATCTGATAAATGATTGTTTCGGCGTATCGTCTTTCTTGATTCTCGTGTTCCTGGCTGTGGCGGGATTGAAGCTGATGCGGGTGCGTGTGGTGCGCTTGTGGAAGTGGTTCATCGGCTGTTCGTTGATGCTGGTGTGGTTCTCGGTATTTTTCGGTTTTGTGTTTGTAGACCAGTACAAGGACTCTTTCCTCTATCTGGGCGGTATGCACGGATACAATGTCAGCAACTGGCTTGTGTCTCAAGTCGGTGTGCCGGGAGTATGGCTGCTATTGTTGGTAACTGCCATCTGCTTCCTCATCTATCTGAGTGCAAGGACTGTCATCTGGTTGCGCAGATTGTTCAGTCTCAGCTTCTTGAAGCGTAAGGAGAAGGCGGAAAGCGTGCAGGGTGAAACGCCGGAAGAGTTCAAGACCTCTTGGGGTGCAAAGGAAAAGGCGGCTGCTCCGACACCGGAAGCTGCGGAGCCGGAAAAGGTTCTTGAAAAGGAGGAGGAGATTGCTATAGAGGAAGAAGAGGACGAACCGCTGAATGAAATCACCCTTGACTTGGGTGGAAGTGATGGAAAGATAAAGCCTGCCAAGTCTGCGGATGAGGACGTTACCATGACTTTTGAGACTCCTGCACCGGAGCCGGTGCCCCCTTTTCGGGAACAGCCGGTAGAGAAGGAGCCGGCATTCCAGGTTGAAAAGGCCGAAGAGGAGGAGTATGTGGGAACGGAGAAGGAGCCGTACAATCCCCGTCTGGATTTGGAAAACTATCATTACCCCACAATAGACTTGATGAAGCATTACGATGACAATGGTCCGACCATTGACATGGTAGAGCAGAACGCGAACAAGGATAAGATTATCAATACTCTGCGTAGTTTCGGTATAGAAATCAGTACCATTAAGGCGACGGTAGGTCCTACGGTGACGCTGTATGAAATCACTCCCGAGCAGGGCGTCCGCATTTCGAAGATACGCGGTCTGGAAGATGATATTGCCCTCAGCCTTTCGGCGCTCGGCATCCGTATCATCGCTCCCATTCCGGGAAAGGGTACGATTGGTATCGAAGTGCCCAATTCCAATCCGAAGATTGTATCCGGTCAGAGCATTATCGGCAGCAAGAAGTTCCAGGAGTCTACTTACGACTTGCCCATCGCACTGGGTAAGACGATTACGAATGAAGTATTTATGGTGGATTTGTGCAAGATGCCGCACGTGCTCGTTGCCGGTGCTACCGGTCAGGGTAAGTCCGTGGGGTTGAATGCCATCATCACCTCCTTATTATATAAGAAGCATCCGGCAGAGCTGAAGTTTGTGTTGGTAGACCCCAAAAAAGTAGAATTCAGCATCTACTCCGTGATTGAGCATCACTTCCTCGCAAAATTGCCCGACGGGGAAGATGCCATCATTACAGACGTCACGAAGGTGGTGCAGACCTTGAACTCTATCTGTGTGGAGATGGATACCCGCTATGACTTGCTGAAAGCTGCCCATGTGCGCAACATCAAGGAGTACAACGAGAAGTTCATCAACCGTCGTCTGAATCCGGAGAAGGGGCATAAGTTCATGCCTTACATCGTAGTCGTTATCGACGAGTTCGGTGACTTGATTATGACAGCTGGCAAGGATGTGGAACTGCCCATTGCCCGCATCGCCCAGTTGGCGCGTGCCGTAGGTATACATATGATTATCGCTACACAGCGACCGACAACAAACATCATTACGGGTACGATTAAGGCTAACTTCCCGGCGCGTATCGCTTTCCGTGTATCGGCAATGGTCGATTCGCGTACCATCCTCGACCGTCCGGGAGCCAACCAGCTGATAGGTCGCGGTGATATGCTATTCCTGCAGGGAGCAGACCCGGTGCGTGTGCAGTGTGCCTTTATCGATACCCCCGAAGTGGCGGAGATTACGAAGTTCATCGCCCGCCAGCAGGGCTACCCCACCGCTTTTTATCTGCCCGAATATGTGGATGAAAATGCAGGAGGTGATTTGGGGGATGTGGATATGGGGCGTCTTGATCCTTTGTTCGAGGATGCAGCCCGTCTCGTCGTTATTCACCAGCAGGGTTCCACATCGCTCATTCAGCGTAAGTTTGCCATCGGTTATAATCGTGCCGGCCGCATCATGGACCAGTTGGAGAAAGCGGGGATTGTGGGACCGGCGCAAGGCAGCAAGGCGCGTGAGGTGTTCTGTATAGATGAGAGCGACCTGGAAATGCGGTTAAACAATTTGCAATAAGGAATGGTTATTTATAGAATGATGAAATTTGATAAGCTTTTACTTGGTGTGCTATTGCTGTTGTTTGCTGTGCCGATGTCGGCACAACAACCGGATGCCAAGAATATATTGGAGCGTACAGCCGAAGCCTTTCGGAAAGCGGGAGGGGTGAAGCTGGCGTTTACCGTGAACGAACAACAGGGCTCTTATGCGGGAGTTCTCTATCTGGAAGGTGAGAAGTTTGTGGTTGAGACCGAGGGAATGAAGACTTGGTTTGACGGACATACGCAGTGGAGCTATGTGGCTTCGGCAGATGAGGTGAATGTATCGGAACCTACGCAGGAGGAATTGCAGACTCTTAATCCGTATGCTTGGTTGTCCCTCTACAAGCAGGGATACAGATTGAAGTTGAGCAGTGTCGGTGGTAAGCAAGACAAGTCTGTTTATTACATCACCATGACTGCTGCCGACAAGAGGAAAGACCCTGAAAGTGTCTATCTGTTTGTGACAAAGGATACGTATCGTCTGCATCAAGTGGACTTGGCACCACGGGGGAGTAAGTATATGACTACTATCCTTATTAATAACTACCAGACCGGACAATCCTATCCGGATAGTTTCTTTGTCTTTGACAAAAAAGCCTATCCCACGGCTGAAGTCATCGACATGCGCTAAATAGTAAATTGTAAATAGTCAAATAGTAAATAATATAATGATGGAAACAGAAAAAGTAAAATGTCTGATTGTCGGTTCGGGTCCTGCCGGCTATACTGCCGCTATTTATGCAGGCCGTGCCAATCTTTCACCGGTACTTTATGCAGGATTGCAGCTCGGTGGCCAGTTGACAACCACTACTGATGTGGAGAATTTCCCCGGTTATCCCCAAGGTATCGGAGGTCCGGAATTAATGGAAGACCTGCGGAAGCAAGCCGAACGTTTTGGTGCAGATTTGCGTTATGGAGTTGCTACCGCAGCCAATCTTGCTGAAGCACCTTACAAGATTACGATTGATGACGAAAAGATGATTGAGGCTGAAACGCTGATTATTGCTACAGGTGCCGCTGCGAAGTATCTGGGGCTGGAGGATGAAAAGAAATATGCGGGAATGGGTGTCAGCGCTTGTGCCACTTGTGACGGTTTCTTCTACCGCAAGAAAACGGTAGCTGTTGTAGGGGGTGGAGATACTGCCTGCGAGGAAGCTGTTTACCTTGCCGGACTGGCTGCCAAGGTTTATCTGATTGTCCGCAAACCTTATCTCCGCGCTTCCAAGATTATGCAGGAGCGTGTGATGAAGCATGACAAGATTGAAGTACTGTTCGAACATAATGCCGTAGGCTTGTTTGGAGAGAACGGTGTGGAAGGTGTACATTTGGTACAGCGTATGGGTGAACCTGATGAGAAGCGCTATGATGTGGCTATTGACGGTTTCTTCCTGGCTATCGGCCATAAACCCAACTCAGATATTTTCAAACCTTATGTAGATACGGACGAAGTAGGTTATATCGTCACCGAGCCGGGAACACCGCGTACCAAAGTGCCGGGCGTATTCGCCGCCGGAGACGTTGCTGATCCTCACTATCGTCAAGCCATCACCGCTGCCGGAACTGGTTGCCAGGCAGCCATTGAAGCGGAAAGATATTTGTCTGCGAAAGGACTGATTTAGTGATTAGTGATTAGGGGTTAGGATGACAACAATGTGTTTTTATTATGCTAACCCCTAATCGCTTATCCCTTGTCACTTATTCCTTATCCTATCTTGCTGATTTTCTTCAGCTTTTCTTCGTCTATGATTTTGATTTTACGCCCGTCGATGGTGATTAACCGTTCTGTGGCAAACTGTGACAACGTACGTATGGCGTTGGAAGTGGTCATGTTTGACAAATTGGCCAGATCTTCACGCGAGAGATAGATACTCAAGGTGGAGCCGTCTTCCTCCAAACCATAACTTTCTTTGAGGAATAGTAGGGATTCTGCGAGTCTTCCGCGGATATGTTTCTGCGTCAGGTTTACAGTGCGTTCATCGGCAATGCCCAAGTCAACGGACAATTGCTTGATGAAGAACATGGCAAGGTCGTTGTTTTGTGTGAGCAGAGTCATCAAGGCAGTCATGGGGATTTGGCAAACAAGAGACGGCTCGAATGCAGATGCTGCCGTGACATAGTCTGTTTTTGCAAAGTAAGGGCGGTAACCGAAATATTCGACAGGTTTAATCATACGGATAATCTGGCTTCTACCACCGACTCCGTCTTTATAGATTTTGACCTTTCCACTCAGCAGACACATCAAATGCGTAGGTGTCTCGCCTTCGCAATGGATGACTTCGTTTTTTTTGTAGTTCTGGAGTGTGAAGTGGTTGGCGAGAATTCCGTTGTTCGTCATTCAAGGAGACCATATATCTGCAATCAACTCCGGAACATTAATATCAGACAAGTTTACTTTTACCATAACTGCTGCAAAACTGTGTTATACAGCACAAATGTAAAAAAAAAATTAAATATTGCACAAATATGACAAAAGATGTCGTAGGGGAGATGAAGGAAAATCTATATATTTACGATTAGACGATTTACGATTGAAGTTTGTATTGTTAAACAACTACTCATTAGCAGGTGGGTTTATGATTGTATGAGTAACTCCAACCGTAAACCGTCAAATCGTAAATCGTAGTAACTTAATTGTTTATCGTAGTATCTCTATCCCCTCCCTACGGGGGGGGCTAGGAGAGGCCTACTTTGTAAACAGCAGCTCCTATATTTCGGAAGCGGCCAGATTTCATCATCAATTTCCATCTCAAGGTGGTCGATGTGGTCACGGATACTTTCCAGATAAGGGCGTACGGTTTCTTCGTAAGCGAAAGCCTTGTCTTTGTAGTTATCCATGTGGTTGGCTACTTTGCGGGCTTCGGTCATTTCGCGTACTTGTACCTTGATGGCTGTTACGCGCTTGGAAATTTCGCGTACAAGCTCTTTCCGGTCGGCACTGAGGACTTCGTATTCTTCGGGAGAGAAGGTCTCGCGCAGGCCACGGAGATTTTCCAGCAGACGGTTTTGGTAGATAACGGCAGTCGGTACGATGTGGTTGATGGCAAGGTCGCCCAGCACACGGCTTTCTATCTGTACCTTCATGGTGTATTTCTCCAGTTCTACTTCCAGGCGGCAGGCAAGCTCCGTTTCGTTGAAGATACGTTCGCCGATGAGTACGGAACGGGACTGGTTATCCATGTAGTGCATCAGGGCTTCGGGAACGTGGCAGATGTTGGTCAGCCCACGGCGGGCGGCTTCCTGCTTCCATTGTTCGGAGTAGCCGTCACCCTCAAAGCGGATAGGCTCGGAGGCGATGATGGTCTCTTTCATAATGCGGAAGATGGCTTCATCCTTGCCGACTCCTTCTTCCATCAGTTTGTCGATGGAGACTTTGAATTCGTTCAACTGGTTTGCCATAGCTGCATTGATGGCAATCATGGCGGCGGCACAGTTGGCGGACGAACCTGCGGCACGGAACTCAAAGCGGTTGCCGGTAAAGGCGAATGGAGAAGTACGGTTACGGTCGGTGGTATCCAGTAATATTTCGGGAATACGTCCGATGCCTAATTTCAGTGTTGTCTTTTCTTCCGATGTCATCTTGCTGCTGCTTATCTGGCGAGCTATCTCGTCGAGGATGGAAGACAGCTGTTTGCCCAGGAAGATGGACAGAATGGCGGGAGGTGCTTCATTGGCTCCCAGACGGTGGCTGTTTCCGGCACTCATGATGGAGGCGCGCAGCAAGTTCTGGTTTTTGTATACCATCATCAGTACGTTTACCAGGAAGGTAAGGAACAGCATGTTTCCTTTCGGATTCTTGCCCGGTGCAAACAAATTGATACCCGTATCGGTGCAAAGCGACCAGTTGTTGTGCTTGCCGGAGCCGTTCACGCCGTTGTAGGGTTTTTCGTGAAGCAGTACGGCGAAGTGATGCTTGCGTGCGATGCGTTTCATCAGATCCATCACAAGCTGGTTGTGGTCGTTGGCAAGGTTGGCATTCTCAAAGATAGGCGCCAGCTCAAACTGGTTGGGAGCTACTTCGTTATGGCGGGTCTTGACCGGGATACCCAGTTTGTGACATTCGATTTCCAGTTCTTTCATAAAAGCTGTGACACGTGGGGGGATGGAGCCGAAATAGTGGTCCTCCAGCTGCTGGTCTTTGGCCGAGGAGTGTCCCATCAGGGTACGTCCGGTCAGACAAAGGTCCGGGCGGGCATTGTACAGTGCCGAGTCGACGAGGAAATATTCTTGTTCCCAGCCTAAATTGGTATAAACGCGTGTGATATTCTTGTCGAACAACTGGCATACGTCTGTCGCTGCTTTGTCTACGGCTGCCAAGGCTTTGAGCAATGGAGTCTTGTAGTCGAGCGCTTCGCCGGTATAAGAGATGAAGATAGTGGGGATGCAAAGTGTGGTATCTACCACAAAGGCAGGTGAGGAAACATCCCAAGCAGTATATCCTCGTGCTTCGAATGTGTTTCTGATACCCCCGTTGGGGAAAGAGGATGCATCCGGTTCCTGCTGGATGAGCAGTTTGCCGGAAAAACGTTCAATCACTTCCGTTCCTTCTCCGAATTCGATGAAGCCGTCATGTTTCTCGGCTGTTCCGTCCGTCAGAGGCTGGAACCAGTGCGTGTAGTGGGTGACGTTGAGGGACTTTGCCCAACTTTTCATGCCGTTGGCAATCAGGTCTGCCATTTCGCGGTTGATGGGAGTGCCTTTTTCGATGGCGTCGGTCACGGCTTTGTAGGCTTCACGAGGCAGGTATTCCTGCATTTTCTTACGGTCGAAGACATGGCTGCCGTAGTAGTCGGACAGTTTGTTTGAAGGGGTGGTCACTTCAAGAGGTTGCCGATTGGCAAGTTCTTGCAAAGCAAAAAATCGCATTTTTGACATATAAGTCTCTCCTTTTATTGGTTGTTGGGCGCAAAAATACATGTTTTTTCTGAACTACCCCCTCTTTTTTAGGGGGTATTCTCGAAAATATTAGTGTTTTTTGAGAATAGACCCCCTAAAAAAGTCTGCTTGTTATGGAAAAACGACCAAAAGCTTGCGTTTGTTACATGCCATGATTAGTAATCTTTCCGCATCACGATTAGTAATCTTAGTGCGTCGTGATTAGTAATTTTCATGTGTCACAATTACGAATCATTCTGTACATGACACTTGTGGCACCCTTTTTATAACAATTAATATAGGTTCGTATTTATCTCGCACAAACTATGTGTGCTTGTGTATTATTGTCTCTCGCGCGTAACATATGTTTTATAATAAAGGGTGTCACAAGTGTCATTCCCGCTTCTTTATGGAACATGTTTTTGCATTACACAAATTCTTCCGTATATTTGTCCCGATTCTATAAGGAGAAATTGCGGTTGAAACGTTTGTTGTTTATATGGATTTGGATTTGCTTCTTGTTTTCTTTTGTACAGAAGGCAGGGGCGGAGCGTGTATCTTATCCGGTTGACAAACATGTGAGTTCGGCAGACTCCATCATGGAGAAAGTCATCTTCTTTGCCCCCCTTTATGAACGTATTATTGAAAGTTACAAGGCTGAGCTTTACATAAAGGGCTGGGTGAATATCCGTAAGAAGAATCATATTCTCCGCTACATCCCTTCCATGTTCCGGCCCAAGAAAGGGGTGCGGGAATATATGATGGAAACTTATAGCGATTTGCATTTTACTGCTCCCGACATCTATGACCAGAAGGTAAAGGCAAGTGTCGGTACTGCTTCCGAGTTTTGGGAAATGGACGGACGGCTGCCGGAATATTTTCACATCAACATCTATTCTTCTACCTTATTATATGACAAACTACTCTCTCCTTTAGCACCCAATGCCAAAAAATATTATACCTATCGGATTGATACGGTGATGGGGGAACGGCATGCCCTTCAGTATAAAATCCGTTTTATGCCAAAAAGCAAAAGCTTTCAGCTGGTGGGCGGTTATCTGATTGTGAGTGATAACGTGTGGAGTGTACGCGAGATGCGTTTTTCCGGACGTAATGAGATGGTGCGGTTCAATAATCTGGTGAAGATGGGTAATGTGGGCGATTCGGACGAATTTCTTCCGTTGCAGTATGATGTGGATGCAACGTTTCGTTTTTTGGGAAATGTGGTAGATGGCACTTATGAAGCTGTACTCGATTATAAGAACATCATTCAGAAAACTTCTGGCAGTGATATACGGAGGTCGGTGAAGAAAAGTAAATATGACTTGTCCGATTCATACACGTTGCGTACTGATACGAATGCTTATCTACGTGATACTGCTTACTTTAAAACTTTGCGTCCCATTCCTTTGACTCCGCATGAGGAGACACTGTATCAGGATTTCTTCTTGCGTCGGGATACGCTCGCCCGGAAAAAGAAACCGGTGAATAAGAACTTGGAGTTTTGGGGGCAGATTGGAGATGCATTGATCAGTCGCTATACGGTAGACCTTGATAAATTGGGGAGTGTGCGCTGTTCACCACTAATCAATCCTTTTCTTTTGAGCTATAGCGGCAAGCATGGAATTTCGTATCGGCAGGAGTTCAAGTACAACCGTATTTTTACCGGTGATCGCCTGCTGCGCATCGTTCCCCGGATAGGTTATAATTTTAAGGAAAAAGAGTTTTACTGGAGGGTGAGGTCCGATTTTGATTATTGGCCCCGTAAGCGTGCAGCATTGCATCTGGAGTTTGGTAACGGTAACCGGATTTACAGCAGTGATGTGCTGGACGACCTGAAAGCCATCCCCGACAGTATTTTTGACTTCAACCAGATACACTTGGATTATTTCAAGGATTTGTATCTGAATCTGCGTCATAGCTGGGAAATAGTAAACGGTCTGTCGCTGGAAGTGGGTGTATCCATGCACAGACGTACGGAAGTGAACCGCTCCCGGTTTGAACTGAACTACCCGAGCATGCCGCCTACCAAGTCGGCCACCCGTGCCGGTTCCGGAGGTTCATCCTTCTTTCCGAATTTTGACCCGAATATCCTGAACAAGTTCCGCCATACCTATAATAGTTTTGCTCCCCGCGTCCGCCTCACCTGGACTCCGGGACAATACTATTATATGAATGGCGACCGTAAAGTAAATCTTCATTCCAAGTATCCTTCCATCTCAGTAGATTGGGAGCGGGGACTCAGTGGAGTGTTGCAGAGCAGTGGTTCGTACGAGCGTGTAGAGATTGATTTGCAGCATCAGGTTTCTTTGGGCTTGATGCGTGATATTTATTGGCGTTTTGGTTGGGGAGAGTTTACCAATCAGAAGGAACTGTACTTTGTGGACTTTGCCAATTTGCGGCGTTCCAATCTTCCTATGGGTTGGAGTGATGATATTGGCGGGGTGTTCCAGTTGCTGGACGGCCGCTGGTATAACTCTTCCCGTAAATATATCCGCGGACACCTTACCTATGAAGCGCCTTTCCTCCTGCTCCGCCATCTGATGAAATATACCCAATATGTATTGAATGAACGTCTGTATCTGAATGCATTGGTGGTTCCTCACTTGAAACCTTATCTGGAAGTAGGGTATGGCATTGGTACACATATATTTGACTTTGGCTTGTTTGCCAGCTTTGCAAACTGGAAGTATCAGGAAATAGGTTGCAAATTTACCTTCGAACTGTTTAACAGATAGCAATGTGGTAATGTGATTAATGTGCCAATGTGTCAATGACCAGGACGTGATGGCGTAGCATAAACATAGCGCAGCCAATTAGCCAATTAGCATATTGGCACATTATCACATTAATCAATTGTCAATTATTGATTCTTTTGTAACTTTGCTGCAAATTACTTGGAGCTATGGGTATAGTAATAGGAATAGATGTGGGTGGAAGTACCACGAAAATCGTTGGAATCAATGGAGAACAGATACAGTCTCCAATGTTTATTACGGCTACCGACCCGGTGACTTCCTTATTCGGAGCATTCGGTAAGTATATTTATGACAATGGTATACAGCTGGCCGATGTGGAGCAGGTGATGCTGACGGGAGTGGGAAGCGCATTTGTCAACAGCCCTCTATATGGACTGCCTACTCGCAAAACGGATGAGTTTATTGCCAATGGTTTGGGAGCTAGACATGCAACGGATATAGACCAACTGATTGTAGTCAGCATGGGTACCGGCACTTCTTTTGTGAAAATAGACGGAGACAAGGTGCAGCATATTGGCGGCTTGGGGATTGGTGGAGGTACCTTGCAGGGATTATCGAGGTTGCTGTTGAAAACTCATGATATTCATCAGGTGTCCGAGTTGGCTGAGAAAGGGGATGTAACTCGTGTCAACTTGCAGATAGGTGATATTTGCAACACTGCTTTGCCTGACTTGCCAGTGAGTGCTACCGCCTCTCTTTTCGGGAAAGCAGATAGCAATGCTTCTCAAGAAGATATTGCCTGCGGTATAATTTATACGGTACTTCAAACCATTGGAGGAGCTGCTGTACTGTCAGCTTTGAACAGTCCTATCAAGGATTTCGTTCTGATAGGGAATCTCACCCAACTGCCCCAGTGCCGGGAGGTGTTTTCTAAAATGGAAGCCATCTATCATGTACATTTTCATATACCGCCCTATGCTGAATATAGAACAGCAATAGGAGCGGCATTGGCATATATAAAAGAAAGGCAAGGGTAGTGGTTACTTCTTGCCTGCCTTCTTCATATAGCTGTTTATCAAGGTACATGCGGGAGCGGCCACCGTACCGTGGTCAAATCCCTCCATCTGATAGAGGGTGGTTTTTTGTCCCAGTGCTTTGAGGAGGGCATATAAATGGGCGTTTTCCTCATAGCGTGCCAGCATCTCCAACTCTTTGTCGCCAGTGATAAGTATCATGGGTGAAGCGTCTTTTCTTACGTTATTGGAAGGAGCATATTTATCTATAATCGGAGTGTCGGAAGGCAGCCCGCGTTCTTTGCGGATGGTATAATGAGTGGTGGTCTGTCCGCTGATGGGGAAAGCGCCTGCCAGGCTGTTGGCATCAATATTCCACTTTGCCAGGTAACTCTTGTCCAGATTGAGCATCAGACAGAGATAACCACCGGCTGAATGACCGGCTATGTATATTTTGTCTTTGTCTCCTCCGAATTCTTCTATATTCTCGAAAGTCCAAGCAACGGCCTCTGCGGCATCTTCCGTGTAGGCAGGATTTTGGGCACGCGGGCTGAGTCGGTAGTTTACGGCTATCACGGCGTAGCCTTGCTCCAGGAACTCCTTCGGAAAATGTTTTTCTCCGGCTTCCAGTCCTCCGCCGTGGAACCAGATAAGGGTGGCAAATCCTTTTTTATCAGTAGGATAATGGAGGTCGAGCTTACAACGCTCCAGCTTATAACTGTCCTTTTCGCCGGGATGAAGATAGGAAATGTTCTTTTGCGTACGGTAGTTGTTGTCCGTTGTCTGATTTTGGCTATAACATAATAATGTATAGCAAATGATGGAAATGCATGCGATTATCTTTTCATGATAAATTATTGAGATTATGTATAAATGAAACGATGCAAAGGTAACATTTTTTATTCTTTAATTGATTATTCCACTGCTGTTTTGAATGCTTTTTGTTTTGTAGTTCAAGAAAATACTTCTATCTTTGCGCCCGATTTACAATGAGTCAACATAAAGTCTCACTTAATTAACGAGTTAAACAATTTATTTATTAATGGAAAATTTAAAGAATGTAGCTCCTATTGAAGACTTCAACTGGGATGCTTATGAGAACGGCGAATCAGTAGCCAGTGCAAGCCACGAAGAACTGGAAAAGGCGTATGACAATACGTTGAACAAGGTTAACGACCGCGAGGTAGTTGATGGAACCGTAATCGCAATGAACAAGCGTGAAGTAGTTGTGAACATCGGTTACAAATCAGACGGTATCATTCCGATGAGTGAATTCCGTTACAATCCTGAACTGAAGGTTGGTGATACTGTTGAGGTATACATCGAAAACCAGGAAGACAAGAAAGGACAGCTCGTTCTGTCTCACCGTAAAGCTCGTGCTACCCGTTCTTGGGATCGCGTAAACGCAGCTTTGGAAAACGAAGAAATTATCAAGGGTTACATCAAGTGCCGCACAAAGGGTGGTATGATTGTAGACGTATTCGGCATCGAAGCTTTCTTGCCGGGTTCTCAAATCGACGTGAAGCCTATCCGCGACTACGATGTATTCGTTGGCAAAACTATGGAATTCAAGGTTGTTAAGATCAACCAGGAATTCAAGAATGTGGTTGTTTCCCACAAGGCTCTTATCGAAGCCGAACTGGAACAACAGAAGAAGGAAATCATCGGTAAACTCGAAAAAGGACAAGTTCTCGAAGGTACCGTTAAGAATATCACTTCCTATGGTGTATTTATCGACTTGGGTGGCGTAGATGGTTTGATTCACATTACAGACCTTTCTTGGGGCCGTGTTAGCGATCCGAAAGAAGTGGTTGAACTCGACCAGAAACTCAACGTCGTTATCCTTGACTTCGATGATGAGAAGAAGCGTATCGCTCTCGGCTTGAAGCAACTCACTCCGCATCCTTGGGATGCACTGGATGCTAACCTGAAGGTTGGCGACCACGTGAAGGGTAAAGTTGTAGTTATGGCTGACTACGGTGCATTCATCGAAATCGCTCCGGGTGTTGAAGGTCTGATTCACGTATCTGAAATGTCTTGGTCACAGCACTTGCGTTCTGCACAAGACTTCATGAAGGTAGGTGACGAAGTTGAGGCAGTAGTCCTGACTTTGGACCGCGAAGAGCGTAAGATGTCTTTGGGTATCAAGCAGCTGAAGTCTGATCCTTGGGAAACTATCGAAGAGAAGTATCCTATCGGCAGCAAGCACACTGCAAAAGTTCGCAACTTCACTAACTTCGGCGTATTCGTTGAAATCGAAGAAGGTGTTGACGGCTTGATTCACATCTCTGACCTGTCTTGGACGAAGAAGGTTAAACATCCGTCTGAATTCACTCAGATTGGTGCAGACATCGACGTACAAGTTCTGGAAATCGACAAGGAAAACCGTCGCTTGAGCCTTGGCCACAAGCAACTCGAAGAAAATCCCTGGGATGTATTCGAAACTGTATTTACAGTAGGTTCTGTACACGAAGGTACTATCATCGAAATGCTGGATAAGGGTGCTGTAGTTGCTCTGCCTTATGGTGTAGAAGGCTTCGCTACTCCGAAGCACCTCGTTAAGGAAGACGGATCACAAGCTCAGTTGGACGAGAAGCTTGAATTCAAGGTAATTGAGTTCAACAAGGACGCTAAGCGTATCATCCTTTCTCACAGCCGTATCTTCGAAGATGCTGCAAAGGCAGAAGAAAGAGCTGAAAAGAAGGCTGCTACTAAGAAGTCAACCGGTAAGAGAGAAGACGTTGCTCCTGCTATCCAAAACCAGGCTGCATCTACTACTCTGGGTGACATTGATGCTTTGGCTGCCTTGAAGGAACAGATGGAAGCTGGAAAGAAATAATTACTCCGTTCTATAAATGAAGGAAGGGTACTTGCGCAAACAAGTGCCCTTCTTTTTTATGATTTGTCAATAGAATTTTATGGAATTAAGGATGGTTTTTCCATAAATGTTTATCTTTGCAGGGTGGTTACTTTTGCAATCATAGAAATATTCAATAATTTAATTTTCATTTATTATGAAAAACATGTTCAAAAATGCAGGGAAGATGGTGTTGTTCACTTGCCTGTCGCTGATGTTACTAACCGCATGCGGCCAGAAGTCTAAACTCAAGCTGGCTATCGCAGCTGCCAACAAACAATGTCCCATGGATATGGGAGCTTCCGGCGAAATATCCAGTATTACTTTTGATGGGGCGGATGTGGTATATGTACTGCTTATGAATGAAAGTTTCCTCAATATAGACGCTTTGAAAGAGAATCCTGATGCAATGAAGTCTGCTGTGACTGTTATGTTCGGTAATCCACAAGGGTCCATTAAAGAGATGCTGGATTTGGTTGTCGGTACTGATTCCGGTATAAAGTTCATATATAAAGGAAAGACATCCGGTAACGAAGTGGAATGTTATCTGACTACTCAGGACTTGAAAGATATATTGAATGGCGGTTCAACTGCTGAAAGCAGTGATAAGAAGAAACTGGAAGAGCAAGTGAAGATGACCAACGTATCGTGCCCGATGCAGGTGGATGAAGCCACTATGCTCAATAAACTGACAATCGAGTCGGATAAGGTGCTTTATCATTATACGATTGACGAATCTGTAGTACAGATGTCTGCTTTGAAGGAAAATGCCGAACAGATGAAGGCAAATGTGAAGAACTCTTTGAACTCCTCCGATCCAGCCTTGCACATGTTCTTGGAAGTATGTGTGAAGTGTGATAAAGGGGTGGGCTATCTGTATAAAGGGAATAAATCCGGAGAAACTTTTGAAATATCCTTTGGAGTTTCAGAGATAAAGGCTCTTCTATAAATCAAGGAGTAGAAATCAGTTCGGAAGGTTTGGAATGGAAAAATTTGAGTTACATATTCTTGGTTGTGGTTCCGCTTTACCCACAACGCGTCATTTCCCTACGTCTCAAATTGTGAACGTGCGCGACAAGCTGTTTATGATTGATTGTGGGGAAGGGGCGCAGTTGCAGTTCCGTAAATCACATCTGAAGTTTTCGCGTTTGAATCATATCTTTATCTCTCACTTGCATGGAGACCATTGTTTTGGCTTATTGGGACTGATTTCTACACTTAACCTTTTAGGACGTACAGCCGAGTTGCATATCCATTCTCCAAAAGGGCTGGAAACATTGCTGACACCTATGCTGGATTTTTTTAATAGGCAGATGACGTACAAGGTCCTTTTCCATGAGTTTGATACGAAAGAACCGATGCAGATTTATGAAGACCGTTCGTTGACGGTTACTACTATTCCTTTGCGTCATCGTATGCCGTGTTGTGGCTTTTTGTTTGCAGAAAAGCGGCGTCCTAACCATATTATCCGTGAAATGGTCGATTTCTACCAAGTGCCGGTATACGAATTGAATCGTATAAAGAATGGGGCCGATTACGTGACACCGGAGGGAAAAACGGTTTCCAACAACTTGTTGACCCGTCCTTCTGCTCCGTCCCGCAGTTATGCTTATTGCTCGGATACCATCTATCTTCCTTCTATCGTGGAGCAGATAAAAGGGGTTGATTTACTTTTTCATGAGGCGACATTTGCGAATGAGGATGCGCCACGTGCCAAAGAAACATTTCATACAACTGCTGCACAAGCGGCTGAAATAGCCAGGAAGGCTGAAGTGAAGAAGTTGTTGATAGGACATTTTTCGGCACGATACGAAGATGAAAATATCTTGCTTCAAGAAGCATCCGCTATTTTTCCGGATACTCAGCTTGCCAAAGAAACACTTTGTGTATCGGTATGAATTAAACTTTTCGTATCTTTGGCAGTCTAAAACAACAAATGCGAATAGAAATTTATGACCCCTTCCTATAATGAACGCGAAGTGTTGGCTCTTCTACAAGAAGAAAGCACACAAAAGCGGGGATTTGAGATGATTGTTACCCAATATAGCGAGCAGTTGTATTGGCAGATTCGTCGTATGGTCCTCTCTCATGAAGATGCCAATGATTTACTTCAGAATACTTTCATTAAAGCATGGATTAATATAGATTATTTCAGGGCAGAGGCTAAACTCTCTACCTGGCTCTATCGCATAGCCTTGAATGAATGCCTCACTTTTCTGAACAAACAACGGGCTGCTTCCACAGTCTCTTTGGATGACCCCGAGGCAGATGCACTTCAAAAGCTTGAAAGTGATCCTTACTTCTCCGGTGATAAAGCAGAGATGGCTTTGCAAAAAGCCTTGCTTGCCTTGCCGGAAAAACAACGTATGGTGTTTAATCTGAAGTATTACCAGGAAATGAAATACGAAGAGATGTCCGATATATTTGGTACTTCCGTAGGTGCCTTGAAGGCTTCCTATCACCATGCCGTGAAGAAAATAGAAAAGTTTTTGGGTGAGGAGTATTAAACCTTTGCCACAAAACAATGTCTAATTAAACAGAAAGGAGAAAGCTTATGAAAGAAGAAGATAAAATACAGAAAAAGATAGGGACGGAAAATCCTTTCCGCGTTCCTGAAGGCTACTTTGAGAATCTTACTTCAGAGGTAATGAACCGGCTTCCCGAAAAAGAGAAACTCATTGCTGTGCAGACAGAGCCTACAATGTGGCAGAAGGTAAGGCCTTGGTTGTATATGACCGCCATGTTTATAGGTGCGGCATTGATTATCCGTGTAGCTTCTTCGGAGCATACTCCATCTGTAGAGCGTATGGCTGCTGATGATACGGAAACAGAAATGGAATATATTAATATGGCTGTAGAGAATTCCATGCTGGATGATTATTCATTGTATGTTTATTTGGCAGACTCTGATGCAGAATAAGGTAACAACACTCAACTATTTAAAAATGAAGAAACTAATTGTTTTATTGGTTATGATATGTGGCATTATGCCTCTGCTTTGGGCTAGCGATGGATGTGACCAGCATCTGTCACCTGAAGAGTTTCGTGCCAAACAAAAAGCGTTTATAACGGAGAAAGCCGGACTGACGAGTGAGGAGGCAGCCAAGTTCTTCCCATTGTATTTTGAATTGCAGGACCGGAAAAAGCAGCTAAATGACGAGGCTTGGAAGTTGCTTCGACAAGGGAAAGATGAAAAAACAACCGAAGCCCAGTATGAGGAAATTATGGAAGGTGTATATGATGCCCGTATCGCTTCTGACCGGTTGGACAAGACCTACTTTGATAAGTTCAAGAAAATATTGCCTTGTAAAAAGATTTATCTGGTGCAAAGGGCTGAAATGCGTTTCCACCGTGAGCTGCTGAAAGGTATGCACAAGAATGGAGATAGTCCCCAGCGAAGACCGCAAGGGAAAAGATGAGTAGTGAATGAATACAAATAAGGAAGGTTGCCACAATGATGTGAGCAACCTTCTTTTGTTAATGAGAGATACCTTTAGAAGAATCATCTTGTTTCCCTTCTTTTTCCAGTACTTTCGCTTCGTTCCATAGCTTATCCATCTCCTCCAGCGTCATGTCATGGAGGTTTTTGCCCTCCTTGATGCTGTGCGCTTCTACATAGTTGAAGCGGTTGATGAACTTCTGGTTGGTCCGTTCCAGCGCATTGTCCGGATTGATTTTGTAGAGGCGGGCAGCGTTGATGAGGCTGAACATGACATCGCCGAATTCAGCTTCAGCTTTTTCCTTATCCATGTGGGCGACTTCTGTCTGGAACTCCCGGATTTCTTCTTTTACCTTATCCCACACCTGTTCGCGTTCTTCCCAGTCGAATCCTACATTGCGTGCCTTGTCCTGGATGCGGTAGGCCTTGATGAGCGAGGGTAGGGCGGCGGGCACACCGCTCAGTACGGTTTTATTCCCATCTTTTTCCTTCAGCTTCAACTGTTCCCAGTTTTCTGAGACCTGACCTGCGGTTTCTGCCTTTACATCGCCGAAGACATGGGGATGGCGGAAAATAAGTTTCTCACAAAGACGGTCGCACACGTCTTTCATATCGAAATCACCGGTTTCGGAGCCTATCTTTGCATAAAAAGCCACATGCAGCAGCACATCGCCCAGCTCTTTGCAGATGTCACTCTTGTCATCGCGTATCAGGGCGTCACAAAGTTCATAAGTCTCTTCGATGGTATTGGGGCGCAGGCTTTCGTTGGTCTGCTTGCGGTCCCAGGGACATTTCTCGCGCAGCTCGTCGAGTATGTCGAGGAAGCGGCCGAAGGCTTCCATCTGTTCTTTTCTTGTATGCATGATTTTGAAATTTAGTTTTTCCATTCTTCGTATGAGATAAGCAAGCCTATTACTTCCGAATAGTTCTTGCGTCCGCTTTGAATCTTGTTTCCTTTAAGGTACAAGTCGTAGATAAAGTTCTGGATGTCTCCGATGAGCGGACTGTATTTCTCCATCCAGTATTGCTGGTTCTTTTGGGCCAGTTCTATGATTTCAGGACGTATCCGGTTGAAAAGTTCTGCGTATTCTTCTTCGCTCATCAGTCGGCGGGCATTGCCCAGCACATGTGGGAGTACGGAGAAATACCCACTGAAACGAATCTCTTTCACCTGCGAACGGGTGCAGACCTGGTAAGCGTAGAAGTTGGCTTCTGCCTCGCTGGTGATGCCTAAAAAGTGTGCCAGCTCGTGGGCATAAGTAGCAGGATATTGTGGTGGAAGCAAATCGCCGTTCAGCGTGAATTCGCAGAAGAAAGGTCCCATGCTTCCCGTAACACCGACCATGGAAATGAACGGAGTGAAAAGCATGGTCTTCACGCGCGGAGAGGAGTGGGGAGGGCGATGTATCCCCAGCGTATCGCTGATTTGGTTGTATCCGTGTACGCTTTCCCGGCAGACCAATGGTTCGTCAATGGAGGTGACATCTGTATAGGAAGCATTCAGCTTGTCTATATAGTTGTCTACAAATGACTGAAAGATTTCGGGAGTATAGGCAGTATAAGGAATGTTTGTCCTGCCATAGAAATCTTTCTGTGAGTAGTTCAGTCCCCATGCCAGATAGAACCATGCATATATCCACAGCAAGTATTCCATTTCGTTCAGCAGAATCTGTTTCCACTTTTTCTTTTGGATATAGCGTGCCCTGATTGGATTGAAAAGAAGTCCGAGTACACTGAGGAAAATAAACAAGTCGCCTATGGCAAAAGGCATGAGTTTTGAAAAGGAGGACAAGAAATGGGAAATCACCGGATATACAGACTGTGCATATACTTCTCCCAATATTGGAATGAGCTGCGTTGCCCATACAACAGACAGTAATACGATTAATACGACATACCGGATTTTCAATTTGTCTCTCATTTTTATTTTCAACCTACCATTAAGAGGACTATCGACCTCTAACTCCTAAGCCCGGAGGGCGATAACTCCCTTTAACTCCTACTAACTCCTGACTCATTTTGTAGGGACAAAAATATATATTTAAATTTTAATTCATTAATTTTGCGCCCGTTATTCGCAATAAATTAATTATAGAGATTTAAAAACATGGAATTAGCAAGTAAGTACAATCCCGCTGACGTGGAGGGAAAGTGGTACCAGTATTGGTTGGACCACAAATTATTCAGTTCGAAACCCGATGGTCGTGAGCCTTACACCGTCGTCATCCCGCCCCCCAACGTCACCGGTGTGTTGCACATGGGACACATGCTTAATAATACCATACAAGATATTCTGGTACGCCGTGCCCGCATGGAAGGCAAGAATGCCTGCTGGGTGCCGGGAACCGACCATGCATCCATTGCTACCGAGGCCAAGGTGGTGAACAAACTTGCCGCACAAGGCATCAAGAAGACAGACCTTACCCGCGACGAGTTCTTGAAGCATGCCTGGGAATGGACTGACGAACATGGCGGCATCATCTTGAAGCAGCTCCGCAAGCTGGGTGCTTCTTGCGATTGGGATCGTACAGCTTTTACTATGGATGAGAAACGCAGTGAAAGCGTGCTCAAGGTTTTTGTTGACTTGTATAACAAAGGTCTGATTTATCGTGGTGTCCGCATGGTGAACTGGGACCCTAAGGCACTGACCGCACTTAGTGACGAGGAAGTAATCTACAAAGAGAGCACAGCAAGCTGTACTATCTGAAGTATATGGTAGAAGGTGACCCCGAAGGACGTTATGCAGTGGTTGCTACCACCCGCCCTGAAACCATCATGGGAGATACAGCCATGTGCATCAATCCGAATGACCCCAAGAATACCTGGTTGAAGGGTAAGAAGGTGATTGTTCCGTTGGTAGGACGTGTTATTCCGGTTATCGAGGACGATTACGTAGATATAGAGTTCGGTACCGGTTGTCTGAAGGTAACTCCTGCCCACGATGTGAACGACTACATGCTGGGTGAGAAGTACAATCTGCCGAGCATTGACATCTTCAATGATAACGGAACGCTTAGTGAAGCTGCCGGCTTGTATATCGGTATGGACCGTTTCGATGTGCGCGAGCAGATTGAGAAGGACCTGGCTGCTGCCGGTCTGTTGGAGAAAGTGGAAGCCTATACCAACAAGGTAGGTTTCTCCGAACGTACCAACGTGCCCATCGAACCGAAACTTTCCATGCAGTGGTTCTTGAAGATGCAGCACTTTGCCGACATGGCTTTGCCGCCGGTGATGAATGATGAGTTGAAGTTCTATCCTGCCAAATATAAGAATACGTACAAGAACTGGTTGGAAAATATCAAGGACTGGTGTATCAGCCGCCAGTTATGGTGGGGGCATCGCATTCCTGCTTATTTTTTGCCGGAAGGTGGTTATGTAGTGGCTGCCACTCCCGAAGAAGCCTTGGCATTGGCAAAAGAGAAAACGGGTAATGCAGACCTTAAACTGGAAGACCTTCGTCAGGATGAGGACTGCCTGGATACTTGGTTCTCCTCCTGGTTGTGGCCCATCTCTTTGTTTGACGGTATCAACAATCCGGGTAACGAGGAGATAAACTACTATTATCCTACCAGCGACTTGGTGACCGGTCCGGACATTATCTTCTTCTGGGTAGCCCGTATGATTATGGCAGGCTATGAATATGAAGGTAAGATGCCGTTCCAGAATGTTTATTTTACGGGTATTGTCCGTGACAAGCTGGGACGTAAGATGTCCAAGTCGTTGGGTAATTCTCCCGACCCGCTGGATTTGATTGAGAAATACGGTGCCGATGGTGTACGTATGGGCATGATGCTTTCAGCTCCTGCTGGCAATGACATCCTCTTTGACGATGCACTGTGTGAGCAAGGACGTAACTTCAATAATAAGATATGGAACGCTTTCCGTCTGATTAAAGGTTGGGAAGTCAGTGCGGAAGTTCCGGTACCGGAAGCTTCAGAACTGGCAATACGCTGGTTTGAGGCCAATCAGAATGAAGTGGCTGCCGAAGTGGCTGATTTGTTCAGCAAGTACCGTTTGAGTGAAGCGCTGATGGCTGTTTACAAACTGTTCTGGGACGAATTCTCTTCCTGGTATCTGGAAATGATTAAACCGGCATACGGCCAGCCCATCAACCGGAAAGTGTATGAAGCAACTATCGGTTTCTTTGATAACTTGTTGCATCTGCTCCATCCGTTCATGCCATTTATTACAGAGGAGTTGTGGCAGCATCTTTGCGACCGTACAGACGGTGAGAGCTTGATGGTAAGCCCGTTGTCAATGTCGGCATTGGTAGATGAGGATATCATCCGGGAGTTTGAAGTGGTGAAAGAGGTTATCAGCAATATCCGTTCCATCCGTTTGCAGAAGAACATCGCCCAAAAAGAGACACTTGAGTTGCAGGTTATCGGTGAGAATCCGGTTGTGGCATTCAACGCGGTTATCATGAAAATGTGTAACCTTTCCTCCATCAATATAGTGGAGAACAAGGCCGACGGTGCTGCTTCCTTCATGGTAGGTACTACGGAATATGCCGTACCTTTGGGTAATATGATTGACGTGGAAGCCGAGATAGCCCGTATGGAGGCCGAACTGAAGCATAAGGAAGGATTCTTGCAGGGTGTGCTGAAGAAACTGGGTAACGAGAAGTTTGTGAATAATGCTCCTGCCGCCGTTCTTGAGATGGAACGCAAGAAGCAGGCAGATGCTGAAAGTATCATCAAATCTCTCAAGGAAAGTATTGCAGCATTGAAAAAGGCATAACTGTCCATCACATAAAACAGAGAAAAAGCTCCGGAACCTTCAACTCCGGAGCTTTTTTTAGCGGTATAATGAACTGTTTATTTGAACAGTTCTGCTACGCACCACATCAGGCGTGCGGTGGTGTGTGTCCAGATTTCCTTGTAAGTGCAGTTATTTTGCATCGGGAAGTAGGGTTCGTCCTCATTTTCGAATGTTTCGATTCCTACGGGCACGGCTCCCACAACATTTCCGGCGTATGCCCCGTAAAGCGGCGGATAGTCATATCCGTCTCCATAAACGGTACTCATGGCAAACGGGTTGTAGCCTAATATGTATTCTACCTGGCGGGTTGCAATATCCCTTAACGCTTTATCATTGAATAGGCGTGCAAGGATAAAGGCAGCCTTGGCTTTGCCCATGACAACGGCGTGGAATCCCCTGAACTGATAGGCGACGGGGAAACGGCGCAGATAGAAATCCTTCGAGAGAGGGATGCCGTTGCGTACTTGCGCATTGTATTCTTCCAGGCTGGGAAGTCCTACCTGCTCTCCTTCGTGGTACAGATTCTTATAATCGGTATTATCCACCTCGTATACGGCGCTTGGCAGTATGCCGTACGGCTCAATCAGTTGTGAAATCCCGCGTAGATAGTCTGCATAGGCTTCACAGGATGCCTTCCACAACGGGGCGTCCGGATGGGTAGGGGCATCTGTCAGTAGCATCGAGAGTCCTTCAGCCATCAAGTGCTCTTGGCTTTGGTGATAATAGGCCAGAATACGTTTTTTCCGGGAAGATTCATAGAAGAAACCTCGTAGGGGGATTTTCCAGTCGGTACGCTTTTCCAACTGTTGGCCCGCCATGACGGTACGTGCCAGCCGGGTTGCCCAGTCCAGATAGTAAACATCTTGTGTAAGGCGGTACAAACGCATGGCTGTGACGGTGGCAAGGGCATAAAGTTCTGTTTCGTTCTGTTCCGTCCTTTGTGTATCCAGCAGGTCGATGGCGAATTGGAAGTCCTCAATGGCACTGTTCCGGCACCACCGTGCAAACACTGGGTCTTTCTTTTCAAAATGAGGGGCGGCGAGTGCGCAACTGGAAGCGGCTTTCAGATTGTCCGTAGGCGTATTTCGTGCTTCTGTCTGCATGTCGTCTTTGTCACCACGGATATTCTTTGTCCAAATGCCGATAATCAGTCCACCCAGTCGGTAGCCGTCACCGAAGCGGGTACGCAGAATCCAGTTCACTCCCCAGCGTGCCTCTTCCAGCAGGCGTTCGTAGAAGATACTGTCTTTGCTTTGTACGGCACCGGCCATTTCGAGGAGGGCGATGCACGATTCGGCTGTATTTCCCGTTCCTTGAGTCAGGTCGGCTGCATCGTGCCATCCTCCGGCAATGCTCATGCTCCGTCCGTCGGGATGATAGGCGAATACATCCTGATGGCATTCCTGATGAATGCCGGGCTGGTCGAAACCGCAACGTTCGGAAAAGAAGAAGTTCAGCGTGTGCCAGGCGGTAGACAGGTAGGCATCATTTCCGATGGGGAAAGGCTTTGATTGTACATCACCGATGGAGAGGAAGTATTGTCCGGGCGTATTGAAACTGCTGAAGTCCAGTACAAGAAATCCTTTGTCCAGCTTCTTGTCCTGATTCAGAGGACTGGCCGTACCTTGATAAACGGTTTGTCCCGTGGCGGCATCGTGCAGGCTGAAAGTCCTTTCCGGCATGTGCTGCACCAAAGCCTGCTTGCGTGCTCCAGGCTTGTATCCGCTGTGGCAGTAGGCCATTGCATCTTTTCGCAGGTCGAATCCCCGGCTGTTTTCCGCTTCTACCTTTTCGATGCGCATGTCGTCTATGTATAGGCTCATGCGTTCGCTGGCTCCTGCAGGAGCACCTGCCAGCATGATGTTTACCGAAAAGCCGGTGACACAGTCACGGTATAGGTCCGGTATCTCCCATATGATGTGCTGCCATTTGTTGGGATAGACAGTCTCGAAGTGTTGTCCTTCAAAGCGTCCGGGAGTCGGCATGATTTTCTCTCCTTCATTGTATAGGGTGAATCCGGCAAAGGTCAGATAAACGCCCGGTGCATCCACATATACCCAAACGGCAAAGCGGTTGTATTCCCGCAAGTCTTCCCAGTCGAGGGGACGGATAATCTCCGGGGTGGCGTAATTCCGGTTTGTTGGATTCTTCTTGCCCAGGGAGGCAGGAGTGTCCAGACGGACACTTCCTTTGCCTGAGACAGTGACTTTACGGTCCACATGTATGGTTCCGGGTCCGGTGTGGCGCAGAGCGCCGAAATCTTCGGCCAGGGGGAGTACCCTGCTTTTCAATACCTTTTTCTTTTCCCACCGCGTCAGTCCGGCGTGTGCGGGATTAGCTTTCATTATGCGGTGCACATGATTGCTTTGCTGTAATTGTTTCTCCAGTTCCGTATCGGGTTTCCACGGAGCTTGTGCTTGTGCCTGCATGCAGCAGCATGCCAGCAGCAGTGTTCGGATGATGTATTTCATGGTATTCAGTGTTTGGTTTCAGGGTAAGCATGAAAAGGAGCCTTGAACTCCGGACGTAATGTATAAGTATCCTTCAGTGGGAAATCTGTGGGAACTTCTTGGGTGACGGCGCCGGTGGCAGCCCATTCGCATCCCCGGAGTAAAGTCACCTGGAAACCGGTGCAGCGCATGGAGTAAGTCATGTTCGGGTCGTTGCCGCAGTGCCCCAGGAGGTCGACGAATATGCGCCCTTTCCCGTAGCTTACTGTCCACATCAACGGTTCATGCCGTCCGCGTTCGTAGGCGGTTGCCAATATTTCCATGTTTCTTACCGGACCGCGTAGGCGGGTATATATCTCGTCCTTGAAGTGTTTCCATTGAGGAGGCAATCCTTGCAGGATAGGATGATGGGGGGCGCGGTGTTCTATGACGGTTTCGTGCTGCAAGCCGTGGTAGCCGGCATACCCCGGAGAGTAGTCGTAGACGTATTGTCCGTCTTTCCAGTACAGATACGGACCGTCCTTTTCGTTTCGTCCGTCCCATGCCCCCATGCCTATTATCTCGTTGTATTCTTTCCAGTCGGCCATCGGGACGACGGAAGAATGTATCACTACCACACCGCCTCCATCGGCAACGTATTTCTCGAAATTCTTGCGTACGGGCTCTGTCCATGTAGCTCCGCCGTAGTTGATGACGATTAAATCATATTGGTGGAAATCGGGTTTGAAGGTAGCGATGTCTCCACCAAAGTCGGGTGTAAAGGCGAAGTCCACTTTGAACATTCCGCTGTTTTCCAATATCTGCTTCATGGCTTCGCAGGCGCCTTGCCAGTAATGGCTGCCGTCCTGCCCGGCTATCATCATGGTTTTGATTACTTTCTTTTGCTGTGCGTGTGTGTGCGAGGCAGCTCCTATATAAATAAGGAGTACCAGGATAAGTGTCAGTCTTGTTTTCATTTTCCGGAAGATTTAAAGTTTTTGCCAGTAGGGTTCCATTCTATACGGTCGTAGCAGCGTGTGGTGCGCAGATTGTAACCTTGTTCGTCTACGCTGAACTTTCCGTCTTTGAAGTAGGATATGTAGAGCTCGGAGATGCCGTCCTTGTTGCGGTCTTCTACAAGGAGATTGTACTTGTCGGTGACATAAATCTCGTCGGAAATGTATTGTATTTCTTTGGTATAGTTGTCTACGATTGCATAGTAGGCCTTGAAAAGGTCGAAAGTGGGGTAGTGCCCGTTGTCACGTCCGAAAAGCATTACTTCTTCAAGGGCATCGTCCCCGTCCATATTGGCAAATACGGATTGCTGAAAGGAAAATCCCGGTTTTTGTACTTGTGGAGGGATATTGTCCCATCCTTCCTGATGGGCTGTCACTGAAAATTGCGCTTGTGCATGGATGACGTACACCAGCGCCGACAATAGGATAATCAGTTTTCTCATTGCGTGCATTTTGAGGTTATGATAATAATAGGGTTACTTCTTGCTTATATGACCGGTGGCCCGGAGTTTTCCCTAACTTTTTTTAGAATAATTAATGAACACGGGATGTATAGGGACTTAGTGCCTCTCCCATCAGGACTGAACCGGTCTGACCCGTATACTGAGAGGTCATAACATCCGCATCCTTTCCATTAAAACACCCGGATGTTTTTGGGTAATACACCCGGATGTTTTTGGGTAATACATCCGGGTGTTTTGGGTGAAAACATCCCCATGTATTGGGGTAAAACATCCGGATGTTTTGACCTCTCAGTTCTATACTCTTTAGGGCTAAGTCCCGGTGTGTAGCCGACAAGGTATAGGGGACGTTCCGCTTATGTATGGTCTTAATGCGAGGTGAGCAGGTGCATCAATATCAGTGGCAGATAATCTTTCAGCTTGACCCTTAAAATCTTCAAAGCCTGCTGGATGCGGTAGTCTACCGTTTTTGGGGAAACGTTGAGTAGTTCGGCAGCTTCCTTGTAACTCAGATTCTGGAAACGATGCATGATGAAAGCTTCCCTATAAGTAGGCGGCAGTTCGTTGATGGCCCTTTGTATATGCTTGCTTAATTCGTTGATTTGATAGATATCCACCTCCTGCAGCATGGCGAACATTCGTTCATAGTAAGCGGTGTCTGCCCGTTGCTTCACTTCATTTTGGGCAATCCGGGTCATGCAACGATGGTAGACAGCCTTGAACAGATATTGCTTGAGCGAATATTCGATAATAGGTCTTTCGCGGTTTTCCCAAAGCCATAGCATGACGTCTTGAACAATCTCTTCTGCATCTTCCAACCGGACAAAACGATAGCAGTAGGTGCAGAGCACAGAATAGTACTTTTGAAATAACACATCAAAAGCACTTCTATCTCCTTTTTGTATGGCGGATAATAAAGATGTATCTTCTAATGGTATGTTTCTCATAGGGTGGGGGTTCATTATTGTTGGGCAAAAATAGCTTTTTTTCCCATTATAATCTAAGTATATAAAATATTTTTAGCTTTTTGTTTAGGAGTTCTTTTCACCCGTTTGTCTTTAGATTAAAGCTAGCAATAAAAATTATGGTAAAAAGAGAGGGAATGGAGAACCTGCTTCTCAAGTATTATGAAGGAGAGACAACGGAAGATGAAACTGCTCTGGTAGAGGAGTGGTTGGAGGCATCGGAAGAGAACCGCAGGACAGCCCGCCAGGTTCAGACACTCGGCCTGGCGGCGGACATGGCGCAGATTTCATCCAGGCTGGATGTAAAGAAGGCCTTGGAGGATGTACATCGTAAGATGAAACAGAAAAAGGTCAATAGGTATCGGGTATTATTTAGAGGGATGCAACGGGCGGCCGCCATTTTATTCATCCCTTTGATGGTATCGTGGTCTATCCTTTATTGGGACAAGGATAAAGAAGAGATACATATGATGGAAGTCAGGACAAATCCGGGAATGACTACTTCTGTCGAATTGCCGGATGGAACGGAAGTCGTTCTGAACTCGTCGTCGTCGTTGCGCTATCCTTCCCGATTTGCCGATGATAAAAGGGAAGTGAAGTTGGTGGGTGAAGCATTCTTTTCTGTCGCAAAAGATGAAAAGAAGTTCATTGTCGGCACGCTGAACAATTCCAAGATAGTGGTACATGGAACGGAGTTCAACGTAGAGGCTTACAAAGGGAGCAGGACGGTACAGACCACTTTGGTTTCGGGTAAAGTCAGTTTCTCCTATGTGAATAATGGCAGGAGGAATAATGTAATGATGATACCGGGGCAAAAGGTTATTTATGATATAGTGCGGGAAAAGGTCGTTGTGAAAGAAGTCAATGTAGACGTGGAAACATGTTGGAAGGACGGACGCTTGATTTTCAGGAACACTCCGTTTGAAGATATATTGAAGAGTTTGAGCAAAAGGTATAATGTGGAATTCATTCTGAAAAAGGCTTCATTGAAGCAGAATTCCTTTACGGCTACATTTACCAAACAACGTTTGGAGCGAATATTGGAGCACTTCCGAATCTCCTCGAATATTCATTTCAAGTTTGTTGAAGATGGTGATGTGAATGCCGAGAGACAGGTAATAGAAGTTTATTAACCCTTTAAAAAGTAGTATGATGAAACACAAGTCCGTTTAGAAAAACATGCAGGAAAATGTTGGCGCATTTTCCTGCATGAAACACAGTAACTTTTAAATATCTGTTTGGCGACAGATAAAGCAACTTTATTTTTTCACTAGAAATCAATACAAAATTATGAAAAAACACTATTGTATCCAATCATTTAGGGCAAAAAGTGTCCTGATGAGATGCATGAAAAAAATTCCTCTTGCTATGAGATGCACATTATTTATGTTGTTTTGTTTGGTTGGTATGACTTTTGCCAATGAAGGTTATGCTCAAAAGACAATGGTAAACATTGCTCTTGAAGACAAGACCGTTGATGAAGTACTGACAGAATTGGAACAGGGTACTGAATTCGTTTTCTTCTACAACAACAAGCAGATTGACGTTAAGCGCCGTGTATCGGTCCGGGCAAATAACAAAACCATATTCAAGGTTCTGAACGATGTGTTCAAAGGAACCAATATAGGCTATAAGGTATTGGACCGTAATATAATCCTTTATGATAAAGCTATAGGAGCTGATGGGATACAGGCAACCTTGCAGGCTGCGACAGTGAAAGGTTCTGTGGTCGATGCAACCGGTGAACCGGTGATTGGTGCCAGTATCTTGGTGCAGGGAACTACCAACGGTGTCATAACAGACATTGACGGTAATTTCATTCTGACCAATGTGGGCTCTGATGCTACTCTTATAATAAGCTATGTAGGTTATAAGACGCAAAACATAAAGGTTGCAGGCCGAAATTCGTTCAAGATAGTTTTGGTAGAAGATGCTGAGATATTGGATGAAGTGGTTGTTGTAGGATATGGTGTACAGAAGAAAGAATCACTGACCGGTGCCATTGCAGCCATTGGTGCTGATGAAATAGCTACGACCAAGACCGAGAATCTGATTAGCAATATTCAAGGTAAGATGCCGGGGTTATTGATTCGTCAGAAAACCGGAGAGCCGGGAACTTTCGACAATATGGTGAGCATTCGCGGTTATGGTGACCCGTTGGTGGTAATTGATGGTATCACACGTGAAGGTACTGAAGAACTTGCACAGCTGAATTCTGAGGATATAGAAAGTATCTCTATTTTGAAAGATGCTTCTGCCGCTATTTATGGTATGAATGCGGCTAATGGCGTAATCATTGTTACTACCAAAAAAGGTGTAGCCGAAAAGACCAGAGTATCTTACTCAGCATTGTTCGGTATGAAGAATGCCACGGGTATGGAAGAAACGGTAGATGCTTATACTTATCGCATGTTGGCCAATGAAAGGGCACGTAATGACCAGGCTGCCCCTGAATACACTGACGATATTCTGGAACTGTATAGAACCGGGGCTAAGGGTTATACAGACAATAACTGGATTGACATGTTTATGAATAAACTGGCGTTCCAGCAATCGCATACTGTTTCTGTGAGAGGCGGAACGGATAAGGTGAAGTATTATGTGAGCTTCGGCTATAATGGCGATAATGGTTTGCTGAAGAGTGGTATCCAATACTATCATAGATATAATCTGAGAAGTAACCTGACTGCAGAGCTTACGAAAGGGCTGAAACTGAATGTGAATCTGTCCGGACGTTGGGATGAAACCCAAAGGCCGAGAGAGGATTTTATGTGGACTTTTAAGACTTTGATGGTTAATGACCGTGGTATCGGTACTCATACGATTAATAATCCCAATCATTTGTCTGCAATCGGTCCTGAAAACAAGAATCCTTTTGCGTTGGTTGATCCGGATATAGACGGTTATCGCAAGAACAGAGGCCTGACGTATTCTGCCGATGTGGAATTGAATTGGCAAGTTCCTTTTGTAAAAGGGTTGGCATTGAGTCTTTTGGGGTCATTTGACGGTAACAATCGTAACAACTCTTCTTTAAATCGTTCTTATCCGTTGTATGATTATTATACAGATGCGCCTGCCGGTACGGGAGGTAGTACTGATGCTTATTCCAATACGATGAGAATATATCAGAAGATTTATGGTAGGTTGCAGGCTAATTATATGCGTTCTTTCAATCAGCACAATTTGAATGTGACAGCTGTGGCAGAGTTGAGCAGTACACGACGCGATGAATTATCCGGTTCCCGGCAATATTCAGAGTTGTTTACTAATGATATTTTGAATCAGGCAAGTCCGGGTACAGCTACCAATTCAGGGTATCGTAGTTTTGGCCGTTTGGCAGCCTATCTGATGCGTGCGAACTATGATTATGCCGGTAAATACTTGTTGGAGGTAGTAGGACGTTATGATGGTTCTTATCGTTATGCTCCTTCTAAGCGTTGGACGTTCTTCCCGTCGGTAAGTGCCGGATGGCGACTTTCGGAAGAAAGTTTCATCAAGGACAATTTGCCGTTCATTACTAATTTGAAAATCAGGGGTTCTTTTGGGCAAAGTGGATATGATGCCGGTGATCCTTTCCAATATGTATCTGCTTATAATTCAGCTTCTAATGGTTATGTTTTTGATGGTGCCAGCCAGATTATGGGTATGGTAGCTCCTGGTGTAGTGACTGACCGGCTTTCTTGGGTTACATCTTCTATTTCCAATGTAGGTCTGGACTTTGACTTATGGAACGGTAAGTTGAGTGGTACTATCGAGTGGTTCAATCGTAAGAATGAAGGCATTTTGGCTGACCGTGCACAATCTGCTCCTGATACATTTGGTGCAAGTTTCCCGAAGGAAAATCTGAATTCTAACCGGAACCGGGGTTTTGAGATTGAATTGGGACACAGAGGACAAATCGGTAAGGACTTCTCATATTCAGTAAGTGCTAATTTTACGTATGCACGTGAAAGAAGTCTGCATGTGGAACATGCCGAATATACCAGTTCTATGGATAGATGGCTGAATGGAAAGGAAAACCGCAACAGTAATGTGATGTGGTTGTATAAATACGATGGCCAATATACTTCTTTGGAACAGTATGAAACGGCTCCTTTGATTGGTGGAAACTTGGGTAACTCTAAGATGCTTCCGGGTAGTTACAGATTGCTTGACTTGAATGGTGATGGCAGGATTAACAGCAGTGACCGTGTTCCGGAGTTTTGGGCAACCGGTGCAAATCCTCCTATCCAGTATGGGTTGACTTTGGCGGCTTCTTATAAGAATTTTGATCTCAATATGCTGTTTCAAGGAGCTTCCGGTTACTCCATCGGATATGCCAATGATGATGTTTGGGGATATGGTGGCAAGACAAATAAATCTTATTTAATTGCGAAGTATGTAGATCGTTGGCATCCTGTAAATATAACAGATGATCCGTATAATCCTGCCACACAATGGGTAGCCGGTTATTATCCGGCATTACGCCACAATTTCTCCAATACTTCGGATAATGGTAGTAGATGGAATTATGGTATTTCCGTTTGGCTTCCGCAAGCTACTTATCTCCGTTTGAAGAGTATGGAGATTGGTTACAATCTGCCAAAATCATTTATGAAAAGAATCGGGTTGAACAGTGCCCGTATCTTTGTCAATGGTTCAAATCTGTTTACGTTCTGTAACAAGGCTTTGAAGGATGCTGATCCCGAACGTGAGGAAAGGGATTGGGGAGCCAACTTGGCATATCCGTTGATGAGAACTTATAACTTTGGGTTAAACATAAACTTTTAATTCTGAAATACCATGAAAAAAAATATTTTATCGATATTCTCATTATGTGCATTGATGGGATTGTCCGGTTGTAATGCCTTCTTGGAACTTGAACCGCTGGATAAAGTGTCTCCCGATCAGTTATTGGAGACAGAAGGTGGTGTAAAGGCACTATTGGCAAACATATATACCATGATTCCTATGGAAGATTTTAATTATCGTCCGAACGCTGGTTTTAATCAACGCGGTTATGATGGTGTGAATGAAACTACTAATTTGGCATTTCTCACCGACGAAGCTACCCGTAGTGACGGAGGAGTGGGTATAGGTTACGAAGGATTCAATTATTGGCCCTATGGAGATATTCGTCAGGTGAATATTTTTATGCAGAATGTAGAGAAAGCCAAAGAAGCCGGAACAATTTCTGTTGCAGATGCGGATCGTATGACTGGTGAAGCCCATTTTGCACGTGCTTATATGTATTATGGGCTTGTAAAAAGATATGGCGGCGTTCCTCTGATTGACAAAGTGCAGGACGATGATTATGCCAATGGTGGACCGGGTGCTGTGGCAGTTCCTCGCAGTACAGAGTTGGATACTTGGAAATTTGTATTGAATGAGTGTACCCTTGCTGCTGCTACTTTGCCCGATGCGACTTCTGGTTCGGATTTGTATCGCGTAACCAAGTGGGCAGCTTATGCGTTGAAGTCAAGAGTTGCACTTCATGCAGCTTCTGTAGCCAAGTATTGGAATCTGGCACCTTTGGCTGGTGAGGCTGTCACTCAGAAACTGGTGGGTGGAATGACTTCTGCCGATGCCGATGCATTCTATAAAGAATGTATTGAAGCATCTAAGTTCCTTATAGAGAATTCCGGTAAATCTCTTTATAAGCCTGCTCCGGCTACTGTTAAGGAGGCTGCATCAAACTTCCAGGCCTTGTTCCTGAATGACCAGAATGAAGAGATTATTTTCAGTAAAGCGTATCTTAATGGAACAACCAATACTAATCAGGGACATAGCTATGCTCAGTTTAATATCCTTCCTCAAGTCAATCCGGGCGCTCTGAAATATGGACGTTTCAATCCGATGTTGGAAATCGTTGATTTGTTTGAAGATTATACGGATGACGGCACGGGAAAAAGTGCAAAGATTGTAACTCGTACGGATGGGAATGAAGATGCTTATATCGCTAATTTCCATAATATGAATAATGCTTCTGTAGTGAACACCTTGATGTCGGTACCTTTTGTTAAATACAACGATTTGTATGAACCGTTTGCCAACAAGGATGCACGTCTGTTGGCAAGTGTGGTTGTGCCGGGTTCATCTTATGCCGGCACTGAGATTATTATCCAGGGCGGATTTATTAAGGACAATAATAGCTATGTGGCTTATTCAAACGAGTCTACTCAGAAAAATGGAACAACATATTATGCTTTAGGAGCCGAAGGTGAAACCATGTTCTCTGGATTTAATAATGTGAACAGTGGTGAGGATGCTAATTGGACTGCTACAGGTTTTGGAGTTCGTAAGTATATGCCCGAGGGCGAGAGCATGTCTCCCGACCGTCTTTCGTCCACTACCTCTTATATTGATATGCGTTTGGCAGAAGTCTACCTGAATTATGCTGAGGCTGTTGTGGAAAATGGTAGTGGATTTGGCGATAAGGAATTGGCTGAGAACTATTTGAATGCTTTGCGACGTAGAGCCGGACATACCGACCGGATATCTTTGACATTAGAGAGTGTTTTGAAGGAACGTCGTGTGGAGATGGCGTTTGAAGGAAAGCGTTTTTGGGATATGAATCGTCGTAGGGAATTCCATACTGAGTTCAGCAATAATAGAATTCGTAAAGCTTTGGTGCCGATGCTTGACTTGCGTGGTGCAGAGCCTAAATATGTCTTTGCAAGGGTGAACTACTTTGGTGACGAAACAAGAGGAGGGCGTACTTTCCAGAACATCAACTACTATAGGGGCATACCTAATATTGCCACGAATGGTTTAGTTCAGAATCCAGGTCATTAATTTGAATAATATTAAGTAGAAAGTTATGAAAAAGATATTGTTATTTGTGTCATGCTTCTTATTTGCATTGACATCTTGTGAAATTGATAATTATGAGGGACCGGATGCTTCCATACATGGTTCTATCCTTGACGAACAGACAGGTGAACTTGTAGGTTCTGATATGGAAAACGGTAATGCAATTAAAGTGAGGGAGCATGGATTTACTAATGCTACGGATCAAACCTGGTATATCACAAATACCGGAGAATATCGTAACAATATGGTTTTTGCTGCCACTTATGATGTTCGTTTTGAAAATGGGAATTTTTATCCATTTGAAGTGAAGGATTTTGTTGTTAAGTCAGGGGATAATGTGTATGATTTCAAGGTTATTCCTTATATTCGCGTCAAAAGTCCAAAAGTAGAAAAGAATGGCAATGTAATTACTGCTACATTCTCGTTGGAAGCTGGTAAACAAGAAGTGAAATTGAAAGAGATTCAGTTGTTTGCTTTTTCAGATATGTGGGTAGGTAACAATGTGAAATTGACGTTGAATGGAGGGACTGATAAGCAAGTGTTTAGTCCGAGTACTGCTATAAATAGCGCTGATATTTATACATTGTCCATCGATCTGGGACAAAATGCTGATGTCTTGAAATACAGCAAGAATTATTATTTCCGTATTGGCGCTCTGGCTGATGTTTCGGGTGTGGGCACTGTACGGCATAATTATGCGCCGGTAGTAGTTATAAAATTGTAATTTATAGCAGAGGGAGACGTTCTGCTTGACGGCAGAACGTCTTTTTTTATCCATACATTAAAAATAAGACCATGAAGAAATTGAACACGATTATTTTAATTTTGCTGGGGATGATATGTACTCAGTTGTATGCTGTACAATTGAATTCGATTTATCCTCTAAAACCCAATGACTCCGAAGCTTTTTATTTCACTCCCGAGAACTATCCTATAAAGGCGGATGGAAAGATGGATGTATCGGATGCTTTGCAGGCAGCGATTAATCAAGTGAAGAAAGAAAAGAATTTCGGAATCCTTTTTATCCCTGAAGGTAAATATAAAATCAGCAAGACCATTTATATTCCTACGGCTATTCGTTTGATTGGCTATGGAAAGAATCGCCCGGAATTTATTCTGGCTAAGAATTCTCCGGGTTTTCAAGAGGAAGTAGCTGATGATAAAGGAAAAGCTAAATACATGTTCTGGTTTACGGGAGCCGTTGTCAAGGAAGGTGAGAAACCCCGTGATGCCGGTGCCAGTACGTTCTACAGTGCCATGTCGAATATCAACTTGCGCATAGAAGATGGTAATCCGCATGCAGTGGCGCTACGCACACACTTTGCCCAACACAGTTTTATCAGTTATGTGGCCGTATACATAGGTAAAGGCAAGGCTGGTCTGTTCGATGTGGGCAATGAGTTGGAAAACGTTGCTTTTTACGGGGGAGATTATGGCATTTATACGACAAAAGCCTCTCCCGGATGGCCGGTAATGATGGTCGACTCTTATTTTGAGGGACAACGTGTAGCTGCTCTTCGTTGTCAGGAGTCCGGTTTGGCAATGGTGAATCTGTATGCCAAGAATGTTCCGGCTGTATTTGATATTGACCCTAATTATTGCGACAAGTTATTTTTGGAAAACAGCTATTTTGAAAATGTAAGTGGTCCGGCAGTGGTGATTACCAACGAGAACAACAGCAACAATCAGATAACCTTTCGCAATGTATATTGTAAGAATGTACCGACCTTGGCGAAATATACCCGTAGCAATACGGCCACCCATGTTGCTCATAAAATCTATAAGGTAAAGTCATACGACCACGGCTTGCAGATGGATAACATGGTGGATATGCCGGAATATGAAACGTTGGTTGATATTGAACCGATACAGAAGATGCCGGTTGCCCAACTGATGGACATCCCTGCACTGCCTGCAATGGCAACATGGGTGAATCTGCGCGAATTCGGTGCAAAGGGAGATGGGGAAACGGATGATACGAAGGCCATCCAGGAGGCTATTGACAAGTACGATAATATCTATGTGCCCCAGGGCTGGTATCGCATTACCGAAACTTTGAAGATGAAGCCCGATACCAAGTTGATAGGCCTGCATCCTTTTGGCACTCAGTTCCGGCTGGACGAAAGTACTGCTGCATTCAGTGGTTTTGGCGGTCCGAAAGCGATGGTAGAATCTTCGGAAGGCGGTGCAAATATGCTGGTGGGCATTGGTATCAATACCGGCGGTTATAACTATCGTGCTGTAGGTGTGAAGTGGATGGCAAATGCAGATTCTTATATGAATGACGTGAAGTTTGTAGGCGGGCATGGCGGTTTATGGAAACCTAAACCGGGTGTTGAGGAACCACGTGGCCGGTGGAACAGACCGGCTCGTATCAGTTCTCCCGATAATCCGGTAGCGGCTTCGGGCATGGATCTTGCTTGGGACAACCAGTATTGGAGTCTGTGGGTGACCAACAACGGTGGTGGCACCTTTAAAGATATCTGGACAGCAAGCACATATGCCACCAATGGTTTCTATGCCAACAATACTTCTACTCCGGGGCGTATCTATGCCATGTCCATCGAACATCATGTAAGAAATGAAGTACGTTTCAGCAAGGTGTCCAACTGGAAGGTGTATTGCATGCAAACCGAGGAAGAGAGCCGCGAAAGTACCGATTGCCAACCGATAGAGATGGACGACTGCAAAGATGTGACCTTTGCAAACTTGTATATGTTCCGCGTTATCCGTGTCAATGAACCGTATCACAGTTCTGTACGTATCCGCAATTGCGAGAACATCGCATTTCTGAACCTGCATAACTATTCTCAGATTAAATATACGAATAACATTGCAGTGTTCGATGTCAACAAAGACATTGACATCCGCCCGTGGGAACTTTCTCGCTTGATTGTAACCGGAAAAGAACCTCATCAGCAATCGTTAGGCAATGAAATAGGTAAGGTGAACCAATTGGCTTCCGATTTGGAATTTGCCGAAGGCATTGCGCGCGACAGTAAAGGTAACATTTACTTCTGCGACCATCGGATGCGTCGTATCTTTAAGTGGTCGGTAGAGACAAACAGCTTGTCGCTGCTGGCAGATTTCCCGTGGAAACCCTCCAACCTGGCTTTTGATTCAGAAGATAATCTATTGGTATTGTTCAGATATGATGCGCAGCCGGGATATCTGATTAATGGTAAGCCGGAGGAAATGCCGGTAATGCCTGATACAAAAGGTACTTCTTTCAGCGGATATGGTAATTCCGCATATACAATGAGAGTCTACTCCATTGACCCGGAAAATCCGGAAGAGACCATCAAACTGTTGCCGCGTGTTCCGATGGGTCAAGTGAAGAACGTGTATAAGGCTCTTTATCCTTCTAACCGTTGGAGAGACTTCCACGATTTCAATGCGGTGTCGGTCTATGTTCCTGAAATGTGCTTCCTGGCACCGGATGGAAAAACTATCATTCCTCATTATTTCGACTTGTCACGTAGTTCTTCCCTGCTGGAAGCCTATCCGGGAAAGCCTTTCTATACATCTGATGAATATGACCGCAGAATGGTGAAGATGGATGTGGCCAATGACGGCACGCTCTCCAACTTGAGCTATTTTGTGGAGCAGGGCGAATTTGGTTCTGCTGTAGATAAGGAAGGGAACTTGTATGTGGCTGACGGAGAAATATATGTATTTGATAAGGATGGCAAGAAGAAAGGGATGATTCGTGTTCCCGAACGTCCGTCCACATTACAGTTTGGCGGTAAGGATGGCAATACATTGTTTGTCACAGGCCGTTCCAAGTTCTTTGGTGTACGTATTAAATAAGGAAAATCCATATTAAAACAATCTGTGTAATGAGAAATTATCAAATAATGAGATACCTGCTGATAGTCTGTTGGATTATCGGTAATATGCCGTCCGGGTGGGCGGCAGAGGGTGGTTCCACCTATACGCAAAGACCGGACGATCCGGAAGCATTCTACTTTACCCCGGAGAATTACGGCTTCAAGGCTGATGGAAAGTCCGACGTGACCGATGCACTTCAAGAGGCAATCAATCAGGTGAAGCGCGAAAAGAACTTTGGGATACTGTTTCTGCCGGAAGGAAATTATCGTATTAGCAAGACGATTCAAATTCCCTCATCCATTCGGCTGATTGGTTATGGGAAGAAACGGCCGGTGATTTATTTGGGAGCCGATACACCCGGTTTCCAGACTACTCAAAATTATATGATATGGTTTACGGGAGGGCTGGCACAAGAGGGCAGGAAGCCTTCGGATGCCGGTGCAGGTACTTTCTATAGTGCGGTGTCCAATGTGGATTTCCGTATAGACAAAGGTAATCCTCAAGCCGTCGCCATTCGTGCGCATTTTGCCCAGCATGGATTTATCAATCATTGCGACATTCGGATTGGTTCGGGGAAAGCCGGCATGTATGATGTTGGCAATGAACTGGAAGACGTCAGGTTTTATGGCGGTGAATATGGGATAATTTCCTCCAGGACTTCTCCGGGATGGCCTATGATGATGGTCGATACTTACTTTGAGGGGCAGAGAAAGGCGGCTGTCTATTCAAAAGAGGTGGGGTTTGCCATCGTCAATATGCATGTGAAGAATACGCCCGTTGCCTTTGAAATGGCAGAGAATCTGGCAGACCGTCTTCATGTGGAGAATTCGTTGTGGGAGAATATTTCGGAAGCCGGTGTCAGGGTGAGCGTAGAGGGAAATACTTTTCGCAATTGAATCTGGTGAATGTGGATTGCAGGAATGTTCCCGTACTGGTGGGCTATGCTCAAAGTGGAAAGAAAGTTGCCGGAAAAGCAAAATGTACAGAGTCAAGGAGTTTACTTACGGTCTGGTGTATCAGGATTTGAATGATGCTTCTTCTTTCAGGGAAATATGTGAAATAGAGCCGGTGGCAAAACTGCCGGTTACACTTGGCAAGGACCTTCCGGTTCTTCCGGCAATGGAGACATGGGTCAATATCCGAGACTTAGGGGCAAAAGGTGATGGCGAGACTGATGATACGGAAGTTTTTGAGAAAGCTGTCTCTTTGCATAAAAACATCTATGTGCCCCAGGGTTGGTATCGCCTGACGAGAACGTTGAAGCTGTCTCCCGGTACTAAGCTGATTGGGCTGCATCCTTTTGGGACTCAATTTCTGTTGAAGGAAAGCGAGCCTGCATTCAGTGGTTTCGGCGTGCCTGTGCCTTTGGTTGAATCTTCCGAAGGTGGCGACGACATGCTGAATGGCATAGGTATTAATACCGGTGCGTATAATTACCGTGCTGTCGGCTGTAAATGGATGGCGGGTGAGCGCTCGTACTTGAATGATGTGAAGTTTGTAGGCGGGCACGGTACCTTGCGCAAACCTGCTCCGAATGCTTCCGGACAGTCGTCTTACCGCAGGGACGAGCGTCGGATTAGTTCCCCGTCTTCTCCGGTCATGGAAACCGGTAAGGATATGGCTTGGGACAACCAGTATTGGAGTTTGTGGATTACAAACAATGGCGGCGGGACAATTAAGGATGTTTGGACAGCCAGTACGTATGCTGCCAGTGGGCTTTATATTAGCGAAACGAAGACTCCGGGACGTATTTATGCCATGTCTTTGGAGCATCATGTCCGTACTGAAGCCCGTTTCCATAATGTGGCCAACTGGAAAATTTATGCTTTCCAGTTTGAGGAAGAAGGTCGTGAAGGGCCTGATTGTTATATGGCAGAAATGTCCAATTGTCAAAATATCGAAATGGTAAATGTGTGGATGTATCGCGTTATCCGTGCCTTTATGCCGAAGAGGATAGGTTTCCGCATATGGGATTGCAAGAATATCACTTTCCGTAATATGCACAATTATACGCAGATATTACCAGTCATAGAGTTTCCTATATATGATATGAATAAGAAGTTGCCCGTTTATTCGTGGGACTTTGCCCGTCTCACTGTTTCGGGTAGCGAGAAGAGCCTTCGCCCTTCCTGCACGGTCATGGACAAGCCAGTGAAGCTGGCTACCGGTTTTGAACTAGCCTCCGGAGCTACTACCGACAGTAAAGGAAATATCTACTTCTGTGAAAACCGTCTGAAGAAAATCTATAAATGGTCGGCAGACACGGAGCAGATTACTTTGATAGCCGATTATCCCTGGAAGCCTTTTACATTGGCTACTGATACGCAAGACAATCTACTGGTTATTTTCCGCTATGACCCTCAGCCGGGTTATCTGGTGAACGGCAAGCAGGAAACGGTAGTGCGCTTGCCGGATGATAATCCGATGTACAGTGGTTGGGGTAACAGTGGCTGGAGTGCTTGGGGGTATTCTTTTAATCCGGATAACGTGGATGCTACGATGAAGCCTATGCCACGTGTCGTTACAGCCAGTATGAAGAATATACAGAAAGTCATTCACCCTTCCAGTCGTTGGAGAGGTGACTTTGACAAGGTGGTTGCCAGTATGCCTGAGTATAGTTTTGTCGCTCCGGATGGCGTGACAATTATTCCGGATACCTATGATTTGGGGCGTTCTTGTGCTTTGACTGTTACAGTGCCCGGTCAGTCAGAACCGGTTTATATTGTAAATGAGATGAATAAAACGACAGTACAACTTTCTGTTGGTGTGGATGGCCGTTTGACAGAACAAGGAATAATATGTCCTTATGGCCAATACAGTAATGTGACTGATGCTGACGGGAATGTTTATGTTGCTGATGGTGAAATATTTGTCTATGACAAATCTGGTAAAGAGCAGAGACGTATTCAGATAGAAGAACGCCCGATTTCCTTGGCAATTGGTGGAAGGCAGAAGGATATGCTTTTTGTTACCACCTCAAGTTCTTTCTATGGAATTAAGATACGTTAGGTATTGTATAGGTAAAAAAGAATTAGCCCCTGCGGTCGTTTTATATCGCAGGGGCTAATTTATTATAAGAAGGTCTCTTTTCCTTATAGGCTGATTGTTTGGAATATTATTTTTCCAGCAGCTCTTTCAGAAAAGAATCCAGTTCCTCATCCAATCCTTTCAGTAGCTCTTCATTGACCAATAGAGTATCATCATCCATCAGCAACAGTTCTGCTATTGTTTCTCTATCATCATCCACCAGTACAAAAGAGAATGGTTTCAGAATAGTCAGCTTGTCGAACTTTCCTTCATTTTTCATGTTGCAGAGCAGTGAGGACAAGATACGCTCTACATTTTCGTAGAAATCATCCCCCTCGTATGTCATCCATTCTTCAATGGAAGTATTGGCAAGCTCTTCATCTTCATCATCAAAGATAGACAGTTCGCCCGAATTCTGATTCGGTTGCAGATGAATGTCTGTAACGATAGTCTGTTCGCAACCGCAGGTGTATTTGCCGATTGCTTTTTTAAGAGTGTCCTCCAAGAGTGCTAATGACGATTGACTGAGCTTCATAATAACTTTCTTTTCTTAATGGTTGTTCAAAGGTATAAAAAAAACGGTTATCTCTGCATCATTTGACTAAAAATCATCATCAAATCTGTTCATTTGCATGTTCAGGCGTGCCATTCCCTCTTTTCGTTTCTCCAATTCGTCTACATACATGCTGATAAAGATATAATAGGAGATGGTTCCATCATGTATTTCGCCTGTCTCTTTTTTGTCTGTCTTGCTTTTCTCACGGGCAAGGGTTTGCGCTTTTAATGCCCATTCCAAGGCAGTATCTATGCTGTCTTGCATTTCGTAGCCCAAAGCGGTGTTATAGGCTGCATACATTTTCTGTTTTCCTTTTTTTGTTTCGTAGGTCTGCTTCCAGAGCTCTACTGCTTTACTCCAATTTTCTTCTTTGGCATATACGGCTGCGTCACGCATATTTACAGAACCACCACTGAAGAGATAGCGGTTACTGGTTTTCCAATAGGGGAGTAGATGTCTTACCGGAACCGTTCCTGCAAATTCAGATGCTTGCTTCACCATGTCTTCTTCGCTGATGAGGCGGGAACGTACTGACGCTTCACCATTTCCTGCCTCTTCCCAGAAAATACTGTCATTGCTGTTGACGGTCACCATAGGACCTTTGCGGTTAGGTAAATATATTCTGACGGTAGTATATACCTTTACATCCACTGTGCCGAGGAACACACCCCAGTCGGGCATATAACTTATCTTGCGATTGGAACGCATTTGTATGTTTTCCAGGGCTATCAGGAAATCTACGTCCAAATTCTGTGTAAGTTCCAGTACTTCATCTCTCGATAATGTGCTTTCGCGGGGATTGATGTCTTTACTCCGGAGGGCAGAGTCGCATATCACAACCTCTTCAAAGTAGTTTTCGTTGGCAAGGGCCTCTGCAAGGGATTCGGTTGTTATTGCGGCGTCTCCATTGTAGTAGTTGGTGAGGCGTGCCACCTCATTCTCGCTTTTTTTCTGTTCTTCCTCAGTGATGATGAGTTTGTTGTCCGGTACGTTTGGCATGTTGTTGACAACAGCCACACGTTTCAGTGTTGCCGGGAAACTGACTTCTGCCGGAAGCATATAATCAATGGACAGTTGTTCTACACTCTGGCAGCTGCCTAACAGCAGAGACCCCATCAATAACAGACAATAGTGATATTTGGTCATAGTCTTTGGTTTTGTTCTTTGGAGCAAAAGTACTCTTTTAGCTGAATATTCAAAAGCTGGAACGAATAAAAAATGTGATAATGTGGTAGGAGAAAAAGTGATAGGGTGATAAAAGATACCTGACGGTATCATCTTATCACCCTATCGCCTTATCATTTTATAGCTTTGCTTTATGCATTCCGTCCGTGGCAGTTTTTGTATTTCTTACCGCTTCCGCAAGGACAAGGATCATTGCGTCCTACGGTCTTCTCGGCACGGATAGGTTCGCGTCTTGGTTGTTCACGTGTATCTTGTGCCGCAGCGGCCTGCTGGTTCGGGTCATTCAAATCAACCTTCTGTTCGCGATACTTGCTCATATCCTGGCGTTGTTCCGGAGCAGCCTGGCGCACCTCTACTTGGCGGGGAGCCTGGGGAGCCTCAGGGGCTTCAGCCGGAGCCTCTTGTACCGGGATTTGTCCACGCATTAAGATAGAGATAGTCTGATTATTAATCTTATTCACCATGGCATCAAACAAGTTCACAGATTCCAGCTTGTAAATCAGCAGCGGGTCTTTCTGCTCGTAACTTGCATTCTGCACGGAGTGTTTCAGCTCGTCCAGCTCGCGCAGGTTTTCTTTCCATGCTTCGTCGATGACGTGCAGCAAGATGGATTTCTCGAATGACTTCACCACCTCCTTACATTCTGTCTCATAAGCTCTCTTCAGGTTGCAGGAGATGTTATACATACGTTTTCCGTCTGTGATGGGGATAAGTATGTTTTCGTACATGTGTCCCTGCGTTTCGTATACTTGTTTGATGACCGGATAGGCTATCTGTGCCATACGTTCTGTCTTGCGTTTGAAGAGTTCCATGGCAGCGTCAAAAGTTCTGTCTGCCAGTTTTTCTTTCTTCTCATTACGGAATTCCTCTTCGGTGAAAGGTACTTCCATGGCAAGTGTCTGGAGCACATCCATCTTGCAGTTTTCGTAGTCGGGCGCTTCAATGGCATTGGCACAACGGTCCCAAATCATGTTCACGATATCCATGCCGATACGTTCGCCCATCAAAGCGTGGCGGCGTTTGGTGTAGACTACTGTACGTTGCTTGTTCATCACGTCGTCATATTCCAACAGACGCTTACGGATGCCGAAGTTGTTTTCCTCAACTTTCTTTTGTGCACGTTCAATGGACTTGGAAATCATGCCGTGTTCAATCATTTCACCTTCTTTGAAACCCAGTTTGTCCATTACACTGGCAATGCGGTCACTGGAGAACAAACGCATCAGGTCATCTTCCAAAGATACGAAGAATACAGAAGAACCCGGGTCGCCTTGACGTCCTGCACGACCACGTAACTGACGGTCCACACGGCGTGATTCGTGGCGTTCTGTACCGATGATGGCAAGACCGCCTGCAGCTTTCACTTCCGGACTCAGCTTGATGTCGGTACCACGGCCGGCCATATTGGTAGCGATGGTTACAGCACATTTCAAACCGGCAGTAGCCACAATATCCGCTTCCTTCTGATGCAGTTTGGCATTCAATACACTATGTTCAATCTTACGCATGGTAAGCATTTTGCTCAACATTTCAGAGATTTCAACAGAAGTGGTACCCACCAGTACGGGGCGTCCTGCTGCCACCATTTTTTCTATCTCTTCGATGACTGCTTTATATTTTTCACGTTTTGTCTTGTAAACGCGGTCATTCATGTCATTACGGGCAATGGGGCGGTTAGTCGGAATAACCACTACATCCAGTTTGTAGATGTCCCACAACTCGCCGGCTTCTGTTTCTGCCGTACCGGTCATACCGGATAGTTTGTGGTACATACGGAAATAGTTCTGTAATGTAATGGTGGCAAAAGTCTGGGTGGCAGCTTCTACTTTCACGCCTTCTTTGGCTTCGATGGCTTGGTGCAAACCGTCAGAATAACGACGTCCTTCCATGATACGTCCCGTCTGCTCATCCACAATCTTCCTTGGCGTCAATTACCACATATTCGTCATCTTTCTCGAACATGGTGTATGCCTTCAACAGTTGGTTGATGGTATGCACGTTCGCTTTGATGGCATAGTTGGTCATCAGGGCATCCTTCTTTTCAAGGCGCTGTTCGTCTGTCAGCTCTGTTTCGTTTTCCAAGGCAGAGAGTTGCGCTGTGATATCGGGGAGTACGAAGAAAGTGGGGTCCTCTACATTGCTACTAATCAAGTCTACGCCCTTGTCCGTCAAATCCACGCTGTTCATTTTCTCTTCGATAACGAAGTACAGCGGGTCAGTCACCTCGTGCATGCGCTTGTTGTTCTGCTCCATGTAGATTTCTTCGGTCTTCAGCATACCGGCCTTGATGCCTTGTTCGCTGAGGAACTTGATGAGTGCCTTGTTCTTGGGCAGGCACTTGTGACTGCGGTACAAAGCGAGGAAGCCTTCTTCCTGGTCTTTCTTATCGTTTGATGCAATCAGGCGCTTGGCATCGGCCAGGTATTGGGTAGCCAGTTTTTTCTGAGCTTCTACCAGACGTTCCACTTGCGGGCGGAGCTGTTCGAAGAGTTGGTCATCGCCTTTGGGAACCGGTCCGGAGATAATCAGCGGAGTACGGGCATCATCAATCAATACTGAGTCCACCTCATCGACAATGGCATAATTATGTTGGCGTTGTACCAGGTCTTTGGGGCTGATAGCCATGTTGTCACGCAGGTAGTCGAAACCGAATTCATTGTTTGTACCGAACGTGATATCTGCCAGATAAGCTTTGCGACGGGCATCAGAGTTGGGCTGGTGCTTGTCGATGCAATCTACACTCAAACCGTGGAACATGTAAAGAGGACCCATCCATTCGGAGTCACGTTTTGCCAGATAGTCGTTCACTGTTACCACGTGCACGCCGTTACCAGTCAGGGCATTGAGGAATACCGGTAGGGTAGCTACCAATGTCTTACCTTCACCGGTTGCCATTTCGGCAATCTTACCTTTATGTAGAACCACACCACCGAATAGCTGTACATCATAATGTACCATGTTCCATACAGTATCGTTACCACCTGCTATCCAATGGTTCTGGTAGATGGCTTTATCGCCTTCGATGCGTACAAAGTCTTTAGTGGCAGCCAGTTGGCGGTCAAAATCGGTAGCTGTAACCACTATTTCTTCATTTTCAGAGAATCGTTTGGCTGTTTCCTTTACAATAGAGAAAGCGGTGGGTAATACTTCGTCCAGCGCTTTTTCATAAATCTCCAATATCTCTTTCTCGATTTTGTCGATTTGGTTGAAGAGGTCTTCGCGTTTTTCCAGTTCGGTATCTTCAACGCTGGCTTTCAGTTCTTCCACTTTGGCGCGTTGTTCGGCTGCCGAATCGTGGATGTAGGCTTTCAGTTCTTCTGTCTTGGCGCGTAGGGCGTCGTTGTCGAGTTTGGCTACTTCCGGGTAAGCGGCTTTGATTTTCTCCACCCACGGTTGTATTTCTTTCATGTCGCGTGTGGATTTGTTGCCGAAAATCGAGCTTAAAAATTCATTAAATCCCATTATATATTTGTTTTTATTATTATTGCTGAGTTAGTTGAGCGTGCAAAGTTACTGATTTCTATACAGATTATCCAGATTTGCACAGATTATTTTAGAATCAAAAGTCAAGGGGAGATGCTGTACTTGCATTAGGGGCGCGGATGCGCATTACACTTGCCAAGGTAGGGGCAATGCGGTCAATACTGATGGGGGTACGGATGGTTTCAGCCTTCATTCCTCCTCCCAATAAAATGAGGGGAGCAGGAATATCGGCCGTACGTACTACACGGTTATCAGTACTATTTTCCTGCATGATAGTCCAGCCCGGGAGTATTTCAATGAGCAAATCGCCAGAGCGCTTGCGATGAAAACTATTGCGTATACGTTCTATTTGCGGTGACCAGGGGCCCAAAAGCAGGCGATGAGCTGAATATACTTCGCTCACGCCACTAAACTGAACCAGAAATTCGGCAGATTTTTCTTGAATTTCAGTCAGGCTCAACTGCTTGTTCTCAATAAGTTTATGGTTGAGATAGATTTGTTGGTCATAATAAGCTTCCACATATTGTCCCTCGCCATAGGATGCCATGAGGTACATGTTTAGCAGGGCGGCACAGCGGTTCAGGTAGAATTCACCACCCGGTATCCGGTATACGCCCGGGTCGGCTGCTTCCGGGTCGGCATAGCCGGTGGAGGTGATGCAGAAAAGTACGTTGTGGAGCCCAACTTTACGTTCTATGAGCTCTAATAAGGAAGCTATACTACGGTCCAGTCGCACGTAGGTGTCTTGCATTTCCATGGCACATTCCTGCGTACTTCGGTGGTTATAATTTCCTGCGTAGTAAGTCAGCGATAATAGGTCGGGCACGTCATCTTGTCCGATAGTGCTCTTATTTAGCAGCTCTTCGGTCAGCAGGTTGACTTCCTCATTGATGAAAGGGCTGGTTATCAAGCGGCGGAACTTGTTTGTCCGTTCACCATCCAGCTTGTATTTGAATGGCTCGTTGCGCCATTCGGGCAGAAATGTATAGTTGGTAAAAGGAAGTGCAGGTGTCCATACCATATCCTTGATACGGTAGTCAGGAGATTTCCGGTCGTTGTATTGGCTCAGCCACCACGGAAATTCATTATAATAAGTCGTACTGCACCATTTTCCGGTATTGTTATTAAGCCAGAAAGCACCGTTCCCCGCGTGCCCGGCACCCAATATGGCGGCATCGCGGAAAGGCGCGATGGCATAGACCAGACCTTTGTTGCGGGTAGCTATTTTCAGCTCGTCGGCAATAGTAGAGGTCAGTAATTGGGAGGGGGAAGTGCTTTCGTCGGTATAGTTGCCCATGAAGTTGGGGTCTTCTACACAGTTTATGGGGCGTAGTGTACCTGCATCCAGCCACTGCTCTGCAATGATGCCGTTCATGGACGGTGTTGTCCCGGTATAGATGGCGGCAATGGCCGAGGCTCGGTCCGTTCCGCAAAAAGGAAATTCTGCTTGACGGAATACTTTACCTTCACGCAGTAAGCGCTTAAACCCCTTTTCTCCGTATAAGGACGAAAATGCTTCCATATAGTCTGTACGCAACTGGTCAATGGTCAATGTTACCACCAGCTTTGGGGAGGCAGGCAGCGGTTGGGCTTGCAGACCACTGAATGTAAGTGCGAGTATGGAAGTTATCAGTCCTTTTTTCATTACTTTCGTTTGTATGTTAGAATGAGGTTGCTTGCAGAACGTATCAGCAAACACAGTGCCAAAGGTAATACTGCTGGCGGAATTCTCTGCGGAATTATTGTCCAAAGCCCTATAAAAAGTGTTAAAACTGCAAAATTAACCAGCATATAGCGGCTTATTTCCCTTTTTCGTACCCTGGATAGCATGAATGGAAGGCAGAAAAGGTGAAATGGATGGAATACAAATAATATATAATTGGGACTTACTGCCGGATGCTGTGAGAATAGTGCTAAAAATGCCAGTATACATCCAGCCATTCCGGCAACCAAGAAGAGTATGAGGTCTATGCCCCAAAGAGTCTTCCCTCTTCGTATGCCGTAAATGCTGATGCCTGCTACAAGTATCAGTAATAGCGAAGCCGACTGCATCGGTGTGATGCCTCTGCTGACGAAGTCGGCTGGTGTTTTACCCGTTATTACGATTTTTTCTTCTTTAGCAACCAGTGGCCGTGTTTGTCCTTCTTTGTCCACAATCTGCGCTTTATTGAAATACTCCTGCATGTAGAAGGGGACGAACATTACCAGCCGCCGGTTGATGGGTTCGTCTGCTTTGCTGCCCATGCATAGGTCCATGCCGAAACGTGACCACAAATGGCCTTCACTGTATTTATGCAGCAAATCCCTGAAAGAGATTCCCGTACTGTTAGCAGTCATATTGTCAGCGTATTGCAGAGTGCCGTTGATGGCACGCTCTATCTGGTCCCGCGGGCGGGTGGCACAATTGTCGTAGAAAAAATTGTAGCGGTATACTCGGTTTTCAGGGCGGTAGTTCTCTGTCAATAGTGCTATCAGGCGTTCTTTTTCCTCTTCTGTTAGGTTTAACGTTTGTTGCCAGACATCGCGTCCCAGATAGTTGTATTCGGCGGCGAAATGCTCATAATCGGTTACTCCAAGTTGATAATCCGTTTCTCCCAAGGCAAAACGGAAGATGAAGTTAGGGGCGTTGAAGTTGAACATGCCGTAATTGAAGACGGCGTCAATGCCACGTGTATAGTTCTCGTACCGTATGGCAGTGTGTCCGAATAGGGAATAAATCTCTCCTCCTGCAGCGCAAGTCAGTAGGCTGACGCGTACGGAGTCTGTTGCAGCAGTCTTTTGCTGTTGTGTCACCTGGGCATTTGCTGAAGGCAAACAGAAGAAAAAGATTGCTATATATATATGTATAAGTAGGCTTCGTTTCATGCTGCAAACTTACGGAAAAAACTAATATTATCCCAATTTGTGATTAGGAACTAAAGCGGTTATTCGCGTTATCCCGGTCATCTGTGTCCGAAGAATCTTTTTTAATTATGAACTTGATACAATTCTTAATTCGCATTATTGGTTGTTTTGAATCAACTGTCGAGTACGAGTGGTAGGTATTTTCTATTTACAAACGATACGGGTGCAAGAAATAGTGGTATATTGAACCTGATTCAGTCGTATACTGAATGCCATTCAATCGTATACTGAATAGGGCTCAGTCGTATACTGAATGTAGCGCATTTAGCTGTATTGATAATCAGGTGGTTGTGGTATGATGTTGCGGCTTTAATAAATCTCAACAGAATGTAGAAGTGGCATTGTGGTTGTTTGGTGTGGATGTGAATAAGAATTCTTGTGCAGTTGTTCTTCTAATAAAGAGATGGTTTCTGCTGAATTTCAATATTAATGTTATATCTTTGCGCCGCTAAATTTATGCAATACGGTGAATCTCATTATTGATATAGGAAATACAATCGCCAAGATGGCGGTGTTTGATGGTGGACGTATCGTGGAGGTGGTGTATGACTCCAATCTGACGTTGGAACGGTTGCCTGAAGTATGCCGTACATATACGATTGAAAAAGCGATAGTGGCTACTGTCATTGATTTGAGTAGAGAGGTGTTGTCGCAACTGGAAGATATGGCTGTCCCCATTCTGTGGCTCAATGAAAAGACTTCTCTTCCGGTAGAAAACCTCTATGAAACTCCCCGGACGCTGGGGTATGATCGTATGGCGGCGGTGGTAGGAGCCAATGAGCAATTTCCTGGCAGGGATATACTGGTGATTGATGCCGGTACCTGTATCACTTATGAGTTTGTCGATGCTGCTGCCCGCTATCATGGCGGGAATATCTCTCCCGGCCTGCAGATGCGTTTCAAGGCGCTTCATCAGTTTACCGGACGGCTTCCAATGGTGGCTCTTGAGGGGCGGATGGTGCCCATGGGGAAGGATACCGATACGGCTATCCGTGCCGGAGTACTGAAGGGTATTGAATATGAAATTTCAGGTTACATTACGGTTATGAAGCATAAATATCCTGAACTTTTGGTTTTTTTAACGGGCGGGGATGATTTTTCTTTTGATACAAACTTAAAAAGTATCATCTTTGCAGACAGATTTTTAGTGTTGAAAGGATTAAATAGAATTTTAAACTATAATAATGACAGGCTATAGACAAACACTGTTAGTGCTCTTGCTCACGATATTATCAGGAGCGGCAGTCGCTCAAAATAATACAAATTCTCCCTATACACGATATGGATATGGACAGTTATCTGAACAAGGCTCGAGCAACAGTAGGGCGATGGGTGGTATTGCCTATGGTTTACGGGACAAGTATCAGACTAACTTTGCTAATCCTGCATCCTATACGGCGGTAGATTCGCTGACTTTTATCTTCGATGGAGCAGTCTCTCTACAGAATACAAATCTCAGTAACGGTACTCTGAAACGAAATGCCAAGAATTCCAGTTTTGACTATATCACGATGCAGTTTCGTGCAAGTAAATGGGCTGCCATAAGCTTGGGGTTGCTGCCTTATTCAAACGTTGGATACAGTATGGGAGAATATCGGGAAGATACGGAATTTCCAGACAAATCTACTACGGTAAGCTATTCGGGAGAAGGAGGCTTGCACCAGCTTTATTTAGGTGCCGGTTTTAAAATAATTAAAAATCTTTCTGTCGGTGCGAATTTTTCGTATCTTTGGGGAGATATAACAAGAACCGCTGCGGAGACCTTTCCGTCCAGTTCAAGTGTATTTCCTATTACAATACAGTCTAATGTGGCTGTAAAGAGTTATAAGTTGGATTTTGGAGCGCAGTACACTCACCAGTTTGGGAAAAAACATGTTGCAACGTTGGGAGTTGTCTTTTCTCCGGGGCATGATCTGAGTAACGATGCGTACGAAGTTACGCAGACTGGTAATAGCAATACGGGAGCTACTTCGGTAACAAGGGATACTGTCGTTACTTGTGGCATTCCGACAACATTTGGCGCAGGTGTGACCTACGTGTACGACAACCGACTGACTGTAGGCGCGGATGTAATGTTCCAGAATTGGAGTAAAGTGAGTTATATGAACAATGACGAGGCGTTTTGCGACCGTGGAAGAATATCCGTTGGTGCAGAGTATCTGCCGAATCCTATGGGACGAAGTTATTTGTCTCATGTGAAGTATCGTTTGGGAGCTTATTATTCCAAACCTTATTATAAGATAGACGGTGTACGTGCCGCTGATGAATATGGCGTTACTGCCGGTTTTGGATTGCCCATACCGAGAACCCGTTCCGTATTGAGTCTTTCTGCACAATACGTGCGAACCAAAGGAACCCAAGCAGCGTTCTTGAACGAAAATACATTGCGCATTTGTATCGGAGTAACCTTTAACGAACGTTGGTTCTTCAAGCGTAAAGTGGATTAATGGAAATTGAATAGACAAAAATATAACAACTAAAATTTAAATACAATGAAAATTAAGACGCTTGTGGCTGTCTTGCTCCTTTCGGGTGGAGTGACCAGCACTTTCGCACAGACTGAAAATTGTAATTCGAACAGTAGTATCTCTCATGAAGCAGTGAGAGCTGGTAACTTTAAGGATGCATACGCTCCTTGTATGGCTGTATTGAAGGATTGTCCTACACTGCGGTATTACACATTTACAGATGCTCAGAAGATTTTAGTGGGTTTCTTGAGTCAGATTAAGGATAGAAATTCTGCTGATTACAAGAAGTATTTTGATGAGTTGATGGATGTATATGATTTGAGAATGAAGTACATTCCTGAATTCATTGGTAAGGGAATGAAGGGTGTGCCGAGTGTGGCTGATGCCTTGGGTGCCAAAGCTGTGGATTATCTTCAGTTCGCTCCTGCTCCGGACCTTAATACGGCTTATAATTGGCTGAAAGAATCTGTTCATGCTGAAAAGGGTGGTTCCAAAGGTGCGGTGTTGCACTATTTCCTGGATACTTCCATGCAGAAGGTAAAGGCTGATGATAATCATACCGACCAGTTTTTCCAGGATTATATTGATGCTTCCAAGTATGCAGATGACGCACTTGCTGCTGAAACCAAGGAAGCTAAGAAGGCTAACTTGCAAGCTATCAAGGATAACCTCGTGGCCATGTTCATTCAGAGTGGTGTAGCTGATTGTGAATCTTTGCAGAATATCTATGGTCCTAAGGTGGAAGCAAGCAAGACTGACTCCGCTTTCTTGAAGAAGGCATTGAACATCCTGAAATTGATGAAGTGCAACGAAAGCGAAGTTTACTTCAAGGCATCTGAGTACATGTATCAGATTGACCCGACTGCCGATGCAGCTGTAGGTGTAGCATACATGTACTATAAGAAAGGTGACTATGACAATGCCGTGAAGTATTTTGATGAAGCATTGGCTAAAGAAACTGATAATGACAAGAAGGCTGAAATGGCATACGCTACTGCCGCAGCCTTGATGCAGGCCAAGAAACTCTCTCAGGCAAGAAGCTACTGCCAAAAGGCTATGAGCTTTAAGGAGAACTATGGAGAGCCTTATATTTTACTGGCACAGCTTTACGGCTCCAATCCTAACTGGACCGATGAGCCTGCTCTGAATAAGTGTACTTACTTTGTAGTAATTGACAAGCTGCAGAGAGCTAAAGCTGTAGATCCTTCAGTTACAGAACGTGCTAACGAATTGATTAGTACTTATTCCCGCCACACTCCCCAGGCTAAAGACCTCTTTATGTTGGGTTACAAAGCTGGTGACCGTATCACTATCGGTGGATGGATAGGTGAATCTACAACTATCAGATAAAATCATGTTGCTACAACCCATCAACATTGTTTATCATAAAAATGCGAGCATAACCATTGTCCTTGGGGCAATGGTTATGCTTCTTTTATTTTCTTCGTGTTCCGGGAAGAAGAAGGAGCTGGGAGATGCCATTACCGAGCGTGACTCTATGGCAGTGATGGATACCCGCGGGGTGACTACACTGGTTTCTGATTCCGGTGTAACGCGTTACCGCATCAATACGGAAGAGTGGCTGGTCTTTGACCGGAAGAATCCTCCTTACTGGGCTTTTGAAAAGGGGGTCTATTTGGAGAAGTTCGACTCTATCTTCCAAGTGGAGGCAAGTATCAAGGCTGATACAGCCTACTTCTTTAATAAGGAGGAGTTGTGGAAACTGATGGGGAATGTGCATATACAGAATTTGAAAGGTGAGCAGTTTGATACAGAGCTGCTGTATTGGGACCAGCGGGCACAAAGAATTTATTCGGATGAGTTTATCCGTATCGAGCAGCCTGACCGTATCATTACGGGACATGGCTTTGAATCCAATCAGCAGATGACTGTTTACACGATTCGCAAGCCGGAGGGTATCTTCTATGTTGACGAGGAGACTGCCGCAGCAGACAGCTTGCAGACTGATACCATAAATTGATAAAATGGATACCGTTATTTTTTTATTGATAACCATGGCTTTCTCTGCTTTCTTTTCAGGAATGGAGATTGCCTTTGTTTCCGTAGATAAACTGCGCTTTGAGATGGAAAGGAAGTCAGGCGTCACTTCCGGTATCATTTCCTATTTCCTTCGCAACCCGAATAACTTCATCTCGACCATGCTGGTGGGTAATAACATCGCGCTTGTCATTTATGGTATCTTGATGGCACAAATCATAGAGGTGAATCTTCTTGCCGGAATTATTTCCAATCATTTTGTAATGGTGTTGGTGCAGACTGTAATTTCCACTCTTATTATTTTGGTAACCGGTGAGTTCTTGCCGAAGACTTTGTTTAAAATCAATCCCAATCTGATGCTGAGGGTATGTGCCATTCCTTTATTCATATGTTATGTCATTCTGTTTCCTGTTTCAAAGTTTGCATCGGGATTGTCGTATCTGTTCCTTCGGATATTTGGGATGAAAGTAAACAAGGAGGCGTCGGCCAAGGCTTTTGGCAAAGTGGATTTGGATTACTTCATCCAGTCGAGCATAGAGAATGCGGAAAGTGAAGAAGAACTGGATGCAGAGGTAAAGATATTCCAAAATGCGCTTGACTTTTCGAATATAAAGATACGCGACTGTATTGTACCGCGTACAGAGGTGGTAGCTGTAGATCTGACCACTACATTGGAAGAATTGAAATGTCTTTTTGTGGAGTCGGGTATTTCCAAAATCATAGTATATGATGGAAATATAGATAATGTGGTGGGATATATTCACTCGTCGGAGATGTTCAGGAATCCGGTGGACTGGAGGAATAACGTGAAGGAAGTGCCTATTGTACCCGAAACGATGTCGGCCCACAAACTGATGAAACTGTTCATGCAACAGAAAAAAACGATTGCTGTAGTGGTGGACGAATTCGGTGGTACGGCGGGTATCGTCTCTTTAGAGGATTTGGTGGAAGAAATTTTTGGCGATATTGAGGATGAGCATGATAACACATCCTATGTGTGTAAGCAGTTGGGTGAACGTGAATATGTGCTTTCGGCCCGTCTGGAAATAGAAAAGGTAAATGAGACTTTCGGGCTCGACCTGCCGGAATCGGATGATTATCTGACAGTGGGCGGTCTGATTTTGAACCGTTATCAAAGTTTCCCGAAACTGCATGAAGTGATTGAAGTGGATAATTATCAGTTTAAAATAATCAAGGTAACAGCCACTAAAATTGAGTTGGTAAGACTGAAAGTCATTGAATAATTTCATTTAGGCGTAATTTTTTAAAGAATAAATGGATGCGTATTAGCATTTTTTGTATCTTCGTGCGCTAAAATGAACATGTTAGGAAAATAATAATAAACAAATAAATCATATTAACTAAAATGGCAACATTACAAAACATTCGGTCTAAAGGACCTTTATTGGTGATTGTTATTGGTTTGGCGCTGTTTGCTTTCATCGCAGGTGACGCGTGGAAAGTGCTTCAGCCACACCAGTCACAAGACGTAGGTGAAGTGAACGGGGAATCAATTTCCGCTCAGGATTTTCAAGCATTGGTAGAAGAATATACAGAAGTCATCAAGTTCTCCAGTGGCAACAGTGCATTGAGCGATGAGCAGACAAACCAAATCAAAGATGAAGTATGGAGAACATACGTCAATAATAAGCTGATTGAAAAGGAAGCAAAGAAACTCGGTCTGGTTGTATCGAAGGCTGAGATTCAGGCTATCATTAATGCCGGTGTGCATCCGATGCTGCAACAGACTCCGTTCCGTAATCCTCAGACCGGTGCGTTTGATAAGGATATGTTGAAGAAGTTCTTGGTGGACTATTCAAAAATGAATAAGGCACAGATGCCTTCACAATATGCAGAATACTATGAATCCATGTACAAGTTCTGGTCTTTCCTCGAAAAGTCCCTTATCCAGGCACGTCTTCAGGAGAAGTATCAGGCTTTGATTACAAAATCTCTTTTCTCCAACCCGGTAGAAGCTCAGGACGCTTTTGATGCAAGAGTAGAGCAGTCAGACCTGCTGCTTGCTGCAGTTCCCTATTCTTCTATCGTTGACTCTACCATCGTTATCAAGGATTCCGATTTGAAAGCTGCATACGACAAGAAGAAAGAACAGTTCAAGCAATATGTGGAAACTCGAATATCAAGTTCATTGATGTGCAAGTTACTGCAAGTGCAGAAGACAGAGCTGCTCTCCAGAAGGAAATGGAAGAATACACCGAACAACTTACTGCCAATCCTTCTGACTATACTACCTTCATCCGTTCTACCGGTTCCGAAGCTCCTTATACAGACTTGTTCTACACTACTAAGTCTCTGCCTGCTGATGTGACAGCCCGTTTGGACTCTGTTGCGGTGGGTGGTGTGTTCGGGCCTTATTATAACGTATCTGACAATACCCTCAACTCTTTCAAGAAATTGGCTACTGCTGCCATGCCGGACTCTATCGAGTTCCGTCAGATTCAGGTAGTTGCCGAAGATGCTGAAAAGACGAAGACTTTGGCCGACAGCATCTACAATGCTATTAAGGGTGGTGCCAGCTTTGCTGAAGTTGCGAAGAAGTACGGTCAGACCGGTGAGCCTACCTGGATTTCTTCTGCTAACTACGAAGGCGCACAGATTGACGGTGACAACTTGAAATACATTACCGCTGTCACAACTTTGGGACAGAACGAACTGACCAATCTGGCGTTGGGACAAGCAAATGTCATTTTGCAAGTAACCAACAAGAAGGCTGTCAAGGATAAATATAAGGTAGCCGTTATCAAGCGTCCGGTAGAATTCAGCAAGGAAACTTACAGCAAGGCATACAATGAGTTCAGCCAGTTCATCGCTGCAAACAATACTTTAGAGAAAATGATTGCCAATGCGGAAGATGCTGGTTACAAGTTGCTGGATAGAGCCGATTTGTACAGCTCTGAACATGGTATCGGTGGTATCAGAGGAACCAAAGATGCTTTGAAATGGGCGTTTGAGGCAAAAGCCGGTGAAGTTTCTGGTTTGTACGAATGTGGCGAGAGCGACCGTATGCTGGTAGTAGGTGTTGCAAGTATTGTTCCTGAAGGTTATCGCCCACTGGCTTTGGTAAAGGACCAGTTGAGAGCTGAAATTCTCCGTGACAAGAAAGCAGAGAAGATTATGGCTGATATGAAGGCTGCCAATGCAACTTCGTTCGAGCAGTACAAGAATATGGCAAATGCTGTCAGTGATTCTGTAAAGCACGTTACTTTCTCTGCTCCTGCCTATATCCCGGCATTGCGTAGTAGCGAACCTCTGGTAGGCGCGTACGCTTCTATTGCTGAAGTGAACAAGCTGAGTGCTCCTATCAAGGGTAACGGTGGTGTATTCGTTCTGCAACCATATGCAAAAGAGAAGCTGAACGAAACATTCAACAAGGAAACTGAAGAGGCTAACTTGGCTAACATGCATGCACGTATGGCAAGCCAGTTCATCAGTGACTTGTATATGAAAGCCAACGTAAAGACCAACGTTATTTATTCTTCTAAGAATAGAAAACCCATATTGAAAAGCCGTCCGGTACTTCCGGGCGGCTTTTTCATTGTCTGTACATTTCATTTTCTACACTCTCCGTTGTCTTTGTGCAACTTTATTCCTACCTTTGCATTTTTGAAAGAGTTTTGTTTTAATGAAAAACGATATGCAGAAACGACCTCTATTGGGCTTGACGCTCGCTGAATTGCAGAATGTGGTGAAGAATTTGGGAATGCCCGGTTTCTCTGCCAAGCAGATAGCTTCCTGGCTGTATGACAAGAAGGTGGCTTCTATAGACGAAATGAGCAATCTTTCGTTGAAGCATCGGGAATTGCTGAAAGAAATCTATGAGGTAGGTGCCGAAGCGCCGGTAGATGCCATGCGCTCTGTAGACGGTACGGTGAAATACTTATACCGGGCAGGCGAGGGACATTTCGTGGAAGCTGTCTATATACCCGACGAAGACCGGGCTACGCTTTGTGTCTCCTCTCAGGTGGGCTGTAAGATGAACTGCAAATTCTGTATGACCGGCAAGCAGGGCTTTACCGCCAATCTGACATCCAACCAGATTATCAACCAAATCAGTTCGTTGCCCGAAAGGGACAAGCTGACCAATGTGGTAATGATGGGCATGGGCGAACCACTTGATAATCTGGACGAGGTATTGAAAGCGCTGGAAATAATGACCGCCTCTTATGGATATGCGTGGAGTCCCAAGCGTGTCACCCTTTCTTCAGTGGGATTGAAGAAGGGCTTGCAGCGTTTTATTGGGGAATCGGACTGCCATCTGGCTATCAGCCTTCATTCGCCGATACCTTTGCAACGTCGCGAGCTGATGCCGGCAGAGAAGGCCTTCTCCATCACGGAGATTGTTGAATTGTTAAGAAACTATGATTTTAGCAAACAGCGCAGACTATCTTTTGAATATATTGTTTTCAAAGGAGTGAATGACTCGTTACCGTATGCAAAGGAACTTCTGAAGTTGCTACGTGGGCTGGACTGCCGGATTAACCTGATTCGTTTTCATGCCATACCTGGAGTGAATCTTGAAGGGGCTGATATGGAAACCATGACTGCGTTCCGTGATTATCTGACTTCGCACGGTCTGTTTACCACTATACGGTCATCGCGTGGAGAGGATATATTTGCTGCTTGTGGCATGTTGTCCACTGCCAAGCAGGAGGAGAATAAAGAAGAATTAATATAAATTATTAACTTAGGTAGGGAGGATATTACGCATTCTTCGTAGCTTTGTGAAAAACTAAAATGATAGAGATATGAGAAAGCACTTGTTTTATTTGAGTATGGTTCTCGTACTGACGCTTTTTTCCGCTTGCGGTGGTGGTAAAAAGGGTGTGTTTACTCCGACCTCCAGCGGTCGTGCGTATGAAGTTCTGGTAGTGGTGGAGCCCGGCTTGTGGGAACGTCCTGCCGGTAGGGCGCTTTTCGATGTGCTTGATTCTGATGTTCCGGGGCTTCCCCAGTCAGAACGTTCATTCCGAATCATGTATACTGCCCCTTCCAATTATGATGCCACTTTAAAACTGATTCGCAATATCATTATTGTCGATGTGAACAAGGACCTCTATACCCAGCCTAAATTCAAGTATGCAAGGAATGTATATGCTGCTCCTCAGTCTATTCTCACTATTCAGGCACCGGACGAGGCTTCGTTCGAGAAATTTGTGGAGGAGAATAGGCAGGTAATCATCGATTTCTTTACCCATGCGGAAATGAATCGTCAGATTTCAGTATTGAAGGACAAGCATAGCGACTATATAGCAACGAAGGTGAAAAGCCAGTTCGATTGCGATGTATGGGTGCCGGGCGAACTGACATCTACCAAGGAGGGTGAGAACTTCTTCTGGGCAGGTACGAATGCAGCTACCGGCGACCAGAACTTTGTAATCTACTCTTATCCTTATACGGATAAGGATACGTTTACTAAAGAATATTTTGTTCATAAACGCGATTCCGTGATGAAGGTTAATATCCCTGGTGCCCGTGAAGGCATGTATATGTCGACGGATTCTCTGATGACCGATGTACGCCCCATCAGTGTGCAGGGAGACTATGCACTGGAGGCCCGCGGCTTGTGGCGCATAAAGGGTGACTTCATGGGCGGTCCGTTCGTATCGCATGTACGTTTGGACAAGGCCAATCAGCGTATTATCGTATCTGAAATATTTATTTATTCACCTGATAAAATGAAACGTAATCTGGTACGTCAGATGGAGGCTTCGCTCTATACCTTGAAACTGCCCGGCAGCAAGCAGGAAGGTGCGGAAATTCCGGTAGGCGTAACCTCAAAAGATACTACTAATAATAAGTAATAAAAATGGAAGACAACAAAATAAGAGTCGGCATTACACAAGGCGACATTAATGGTGTAGGGTATGAAGTGATTTTAAAGACGTTTGCAGACCCGGTGATGCTGGAATTGTGCACGCCGATTATCTACGGTTCGCCTAAAGTGGCAGCTTATCATCGTAAATCATTGGACTTGCCTACCAACTTCAGTATCGTCAACTCCGCCTCCGAAGCGGTTCCCAATCGCTTGAGTGTAGTGAACTGTACGGATGATGAAGTAAAGGTTGAGTTCTCTAAACCTGACGTTGAAGCTGGTAAAGCTGCACTTGGTGCACTGGAAAAAGCCATTGAGGAATATAAGGAGGGAATGATAGACGTGATTGTCACAGCTCCCATCAACAAGCATACCATCCAGTCGGAGGAGTTTGCCTTCCCCGGACATACGGAGTATATAGAGCAAAAATTGGGAGATGGCGAGAAGGCCCTTATGATTCTGATGAAAGATGACTTCCGGGTAGCATTGGTGACCGGACATATTCCCGTTAAAGAGATAGCCGGAAGCATCACCAAAGAACTGATACAAGAAAAACTGAAGATATTCAACCGCTCCTTGAAGCAGGATTTTGCTATCAGCGCACCGCGTATTGCAGTGCTTTCGCTGAATCCGCATGCAGGAGACGGCGGATTGCTGGGAACTGAAGAGCAGGAGATTATCATTCCGGCCATCAACGAAATGGCTGCTAAGGGTATGCTTTGCTATGGTCCTTATCCGGCAGACGGGTTTATGGGCTCAGATAACTTTACCCATTTTGATGGTATCCTGGCCATGTATCACGACCAGGGGCTGGCACCGTTCAAGGCATTGGCTATGGACGAGGGCGTGAACTATACTGCCGGCTTGCCGGTGATACGCACTTCGCCTGCTCATGGCACGGCCTACGATATTGCCGGGAAAGGAATCGCCTCTGAAGATTCATTCCGGCAGGCTATCTATGTGGCAATAGATGTGTTCCGTAACCGCCAGCGTGAGAAAGAGGCACATGCAAATCCGCTGCGCAAGCAATATTACGAGAAACGTGACGATAGCGACAAACTGAAACTCGATAGTGTAGAAGAAGATTTGTAGAATGACAAAAGCGGAAATACAACAAGTAAAATTACGTTTCGGCATTATCGGCAACAATGAAGCGCTGATGCGTGCCATTGATATCGCTATCCAGGTAGCGCCCACCGACTTGTCTGTACTGATTACCGGAGAGAGTGGTGTGGGAAAGGAGAGCTTTCCGCAGATAATACACCAGTACAGCCGGCGCAAGCATGGACAGTACATTGCCGTGAACTGTGGAGCCATTCCCGAAGGGACGATTGACTCGGAACTGTTCGGTCATGAGAAGGGCGCATTTACCGGGGCTATCGGCGAACGGAAGGGGTATTTCGGTGAGGCCAACGGCGGAACAATCTTCCTTGATGAAGTCGGCGAATTGCCTTTGCCTACCCAGGCACGCTTGTTGCGTGTGCTCGAGAGCGGTGAATTCATCAAAGTAGGTTCTTCTAAGGTGGAAAAGACCGATGTGCGTATTGTTGCCGCTACCAATGTAAACTTGACACAAGCCATTGCTGACGGACGTTTTCGTGAAGACTTGTATTACCGTTTGAACACAGTTCCTATTCAGGTCCCTCCATTGCGCGAACGCGGTGAAGACGTGGTGCTGCTGTTCCGAAAGTTTGCTTCGGACTTTGCAGAAAAGTACCGTATGCCTGCCATTCAGCTGACGGAAGACGGCAAGCAAGTGTTGCTGGGCTACTCATGGCCGGGTAATGTGCGCCAGTTGAAGAATATCACCGAGCAGATATCCATCATTGAGACCAATCGTGAAATCAATGCATCCATACTGAAGGGCTATCTGCCTGAGCAGAACAATATGCAGCGCCTGCCTGCCTTGTTTGGAGTGAAGGAGGACAAGAGCTTCGGGAGTGAACGGGAAATTCTCTACCAGGTTCTGTTTGATATGCGCCAGGATGTAACGGACTTGAAAAAGCTGGTGCATGAGATTATGGCTGAAAGGGGAACGGTAGCCAATCCGGCGGTTGCCACATCGGCCTACTATACGCCGGCTACTCCGGCGGTGGTACCTCCGGTAACATCCAGTGTCCCCACCATTATACATCCTTCGGTAAAGCCGGTTACTCCGGTGGACGATGATTTCCAGGATACGGAAGAATATGTGGAGGAGTCACTCTCCCTGGATGAAGTGGAGAAAGAAATGATACGTAAGGCGCTTGAAAAACATCACGGCAAGCGTAAGAGTGCGGCTCAGGATTTGAATATCTCTGAGCGTACGTTATACAGAAAGATAAAAGAATATGGATTGGATTAAAAAAGCGGCATTTGCTTCCTTGTTGGTAAGCTTGTTATTTCTGGTGAATTCATGTAGTATGAAGTTGGGACTTGCTCCGATAAGCTCTATCGACTATACAAAGGTAAAAACGATTTCCATTGCCGATTTCCAGAACCGGGCAGAGTATGTATATGCACCGCTGGCAACAGAATTTAACCAGAAAATGAAGGATATGTTCATTCAGCAGACTCGCCTGCAACTGGTGAATTCCGGAGGAGACCTGGAAATAGACGGAGAAATAACCGGCTACAATCAATATAATGAATCGGTGGATGCCAGCGGCTACTCTTCGAAGGTGAAGGTGACGCTGACTGTCAACGTGCGCTACACCAATAACACGAACCATGAGGAGGACTTTGAACAGCAGTTCTCGGCTTTCCAGACCTATGATTCCTCAAAATTGCTGACCGAAGTGCAGGACCAGCTGATAACCTTGATGGTGAAAGACATTGCCGAACAGATTTTCAATGCAACTGTAGCTAACTGGTAAACTCATGACGCCTACCCATTTGCAACAATGGATTCAGCATCCCGAGACGCTGAATAGGGATACTTTGTACGAGCTTCGCACATTGGTGGCACGCTATCCTTATTTCCAGTCGCTCCGTTTGCTCTATCTGAAAAACCTCTATCTGCTGCACGACATCAACTTTGGCGCGGAGTTGCGCAAGGCTGTGTTGTATGTGGCAGACCGTCGTGTGCTGTTTTACTTTATAGAGGGTGACCGCTATACTTTGAAATCCCGGAAGGTCTCGTCGCTGTTTTCCGGCGATTTGGAGAAAGAGCCGAGTGTGGACCGTACCCTTTCCTTGATTGACGCATTTCTGGCTACTGTTCCCGAAGAGCATTCACAGCATACGGAGCTGGATTATGCGGTGGATTATACGGCCTATTTAATGCAGGAAGAACCCGGTGTGGATGCAGAAGATGAGTCGGAAGTGCCTAAACTGCGCGGGCATGAATTGATAGATGACTTTATCCAAAAGAGTGAGTCTTCGGATGCCTCGGATACGAGAAGGGAGTTTCTTGTAGAGAAGGAGGAAGAGACTGAAGAAGAGGAAGAACCCTCAGTATCGCCGGTAACGGAAGAGTTGGACGATAGCTGTTTTACGGAAACTTTAGCCAAAATCTATATAAAACAGCACCGATATGACAAGGCGCTTGAAATTATTAAAAAATTAAGTTTGAATTATCCAAAAAAAAATGCTTACTTTGCAGACCAAATCAGATTTTTGGAGAAATTGATTATTAACGCTAAATCAAAATAACAAAATGTATTTATTATTAGTTATCTTAATGCTGATTGCATCTGTGCTGATGTGCTTCATTGTATTGATTCAAAATTCTAAAGGAGGTGGTCTGGCATCAGGCTTTTCATCATCCAACCAAATTATGGGTGTGCGCAAGACTACGGACTTTTTGGAAAAAGCAACCTGGACTCTGGCAGCTGTCATGGTAGTCTTCAGTATTGTTTCTGCTTACACTATTCCTTCTTCCACAGGCAAGGGCGGTGATGTGATTCTGGAACAGGCGCAACAAGAAGAAAAAACTAATCCTTATAACATGCCCGTAGGTACAGAAGCTCCGCAATCGGAGGCCCCTGCAGCTACAACTCCGGCTGAAACTCCTGCTCCTGCAGCAGAAGCCCCTGCAGCAGAATAAGATAAGGATATTGCGGATGACTCCCGCTTGGAAAAATAAGAGAAAGGTTGATACTGAAAAGGTGTCAGCCTTTTTTCGTTTTGATGAAGTATTTATTTACCTTTGTCAGCAATTTATGCAATCTGATTAATAAATTGAAATCCAAATAGTACAATGACAGAACAACTCAAACTTAAATTGAATGATTCCAAGGCTACCCGTTGGGGGGCATTGGTGATTGTTGCCTTCACGATGATGGCAGCTTATTATGTAAACGACGTGGTAGCACCGTTGAAGACAATGTTGGAAACGGACTTGGCTTGGTCGAGTACCGATTTCGGATTCTTTACCGGTGGTTATAGTTTTCTGAATGTTTTTTTCCTGATGTTGATTTGGGGAGGATTAATCCTCGACCGCTTTGGTATCCGTTTCACCGGAAAGCTGGCAACTATCCTGATGGTAGGTGGTACAGCACTTGAATACTATGCAATGACGGGACTTGCCGGTGCCGACGCGACTTTATTCGGAATCAATGAAATATTTGGCTATAAAACGGGTGTGTTTGTTGCTTTTGCCGGTTATTCCATTTTTGGAGTAGGAGCGGAGGTCGCCGGTATTACAGTTTCCAAAATCATAGCCAAGTGGTTTAAGGGGAAAGAGCTTGCCACGGCTATGGGGGTACAAGTCGCTTTAGCACGTATCGGTTCGCAAGCCGGTTATGCCGTAGCCATTCCTTTGGCCCGCGCTTTCGGTATTTCCACACCGGTGTTGTTGGGTTTGGTTCTGTTGTTGGGCGGTATGATTGCTTTCTTCGTCTTTGCAGTGATGGACAAGAAGCTGGACAAACAGATGGAAGCTGCTGCCATTGCTGCCGGTACGGAAGATGAGGAAGAGAAGTTCTCTTTTAAGGATGTGAAGAATATTCTGGTCAATCCCGGTTTCTGGCTGATAGCATTGCTGTGTGTATTGTTCTACTCTTGTGTATTCCCATTCCAGAAGTTTGCTTCCGAGTTGATGATTATCAAATACGGTATCAATGAGAATGTGGCCGGTACATTTGCCGGACTTCCGGCATTGGGAGCGCTGATTCTGACTCCGGTCTTTGGTGGTTTCATTGACAAGCGGGGCAAGTCCGCATCTATCATGCTGCTGGGCTCGGCCATGCTGATATGTGTGCATTTCATTTATGCTATTCCCGATATAAACTATTGGCTGGTAGCTATTGTGCTGATGATAATTTTGGGTATCGCTTTCTCGCTGGTACCTTCTGCCATGTGGCCGGCTGTGGCCAAGATATTCCCGGTAAGCCAGTTGGGTACGGCATACGCATTGATTTTCTTTATCCAGAATATCGGTCTTTGGGGTATTCCTACATTGATAGGGTGGGTGCTTGATGCCTATTGTATATCCGGCAAGAAACCAGATGGAACGAATATGTATGACTATACGGTGCCTATGTGCATTTTTACCGGTATTGCCTGCTTGTCCCTTATAGTGGCTCTACTGCTGAAGAAGGCAGACAAGAAGTATGGTTATAAGCTGGAAGAGCCTAATATTCAGAAATAATAGGAAAAGCGGATACCGTATGATGGAAATACCCGAAGGAAAAGTAAGTCTGTTGGACGCTGTTCCGGTCCGCTGTGGACATATAACAACCGAATGGGAAGGTGAGTGCGCCGTACTCGCCTACCCACGGTTTAAATACGAATGGATGCGTCGTTTTTTATTGCCGAAGGGGATGTCTCCTGACATCCATGTGAGGCTGGAAGAACACGGTACAGCTGTCTGGAATCTGATAGATGGACATCGTACCGTGCGCGAAATCATCTCTCTACTTGCCAGGCACTTTGGGGAGGAAGAGAATTATATTCCCCGGGTCACCGCCTACGTAATGCAGTTGCGTAAGGATGGATTTATCCAGTTGACAATCCGGAATTAGAATTCCTTTATTCCCTATCCACTTTTATCAATCCTCCCGTTGCCGTATCAAACAGCACTTTGATGGTAGAATTCTTGTTGAACAGTACCGGTGCGAGGTATTCTACGGTGCCGAATTGGGTAATGGGAAGTTGGTCGTCAAACAATTTCTTATTGTTATACATCAATGTCACTTGTGCCTTGCCCGGAAGGTTATAGGCTACACCGTCCACTTTCTTTTTGCCTTCCTCGGTGGCAGATACATCGGGACTTTTGAGGTCGGTGACGCTGATATAATACGGTTCACCGGCAAGGTCATTATTGGCCACCACTCCCAGCTTTCGGGAAAAACGGAAAGCCACCTCATCTTTCATCTCTTTAGGCGTCAGCCGGATGGTGAATGTCTTGGGTTCTTTCTTTATTTTGCCCGAGAACATTTCCGTCATAGCCGTTTCCTGCTGGTTCAGATTGTCAAGCATCAGCTTGAGTTGGGCGCCGTCCTTGGGCATATTGTCTGCTTCGCCGCGCAGGAGGGCATTCTTGCTTTCGCGGATGCTGTATATTTCCTTAGCCACCAGCTCGGCCATCTTGGCACTGGAGTTGGACATCAGTATTTCTTCCGTCAGAAAACTGCGTGGGTCAATGCTGCTTTCGGTGGCTTTGGCTTCGGGCGTCTTGGCAGCAGGCTTACCGCTGAACGGAATGTTGATGGAGCGGACAATTCCGTCTTCGGTAAGCTCCATAAGGGGTGCTACGGTCTTGTCTTTCATCTTCACGAAATAGACGTTGTCCTTATCCGGTACACCGGCTATGCGGGTTTCTATCTTATCCAGTGTCCAGAACTCCTCGGGTTCGGCAGACACGTTGTTGAGACGCAGATAGCGGTCGGCATATCTGCAAAATTCTCCGGGAGTGTAGGTATGCTTGGTGGCTTGCAATACGATTTCTATTTCTGTTTTGGGTAACATATAAGTCACTCCGTAGTCTTTGCCACGCATCACACCGGTGGTTACGTCTGTTTGCGCCATGGCAGTGATAGACAAGAACAGAGCTGAGAGCATCAATATATTCTTCTTCATAATGTACATTCGTTTAGACTGATTTAGCTAAGGGACAAAGTTAATGAAGTTATCTTTGCTAAATATTGCTTTATAAATTATTAACAGAGCTGACGAACTGTACGCAAACCGGCATGTCGACTACAATGTCCTGATGAGTATCTTCCAAGAGTCCGGTAACTTCGTTTCGTTTGTATACCTGAATGACATTGCTGTCGCGGCAGGCGGCAAGCAAGTATTTACCGTTGGGCGTGATGTTGAAGTTGCGGGGATGGATGCCGGTGGGCTGATAACCTACCTTTGCCAAGGTCCCATTTTCGGGATTCACGGCAAAGATGGCGATGCCGTCTTCTTTCAGACGGTTGCTGGCGTAGAGGTATTTCCCATCCGGACTGAGGTGGATGTCTGCACTTCCACGGGCGGCTACGGTGTCGGCTGTGATAGTCTGTATCTGTTCCAGGCAGCCGTCGTCGTAACTGAAGGCAATGACCTTACCGGACAGTTCGGTGATGAGATAGGCAAACTTCCCGTTAGGGCTGAATGTCAGATGGCGCGGGCCGGAATCTGCCTCAATGCCAACGGCTTCCAGAGAAGCATGAGGAATAGGGTTGTCGGGGTGCATCACAAAGCGCAGGATGCGGTCGGCACTGAAGTCGGTGGCGAAGATATACTTTCCGTCCGGTGAAAAGACCGTGCAATGGATGTGGGGAGTGGCTTGCCGTATGGCGTCGGGACCGGTGGCAGAGCCTTGAAAGAGCGTGTCTGCAGGAGCCAAAGTGCCGTCTTTCTGTAAAGGAAAGACGGACATGGTTCCACCGCTGTAGTTGGCAGTCAACACTTCCCGGCCATTGGTGGCCACGTAGCAGGGGTCGGCGCCGAAGGTGGGAACGGTGTTCAGCAGGCGCAGTTCTCCCGTTTCCCGGTCGAAGGCAAGGGAGCTGAGGGCTGCTGTGCTGTCGTTCATTTCACTGACGGCATAGACAAATTCGCCATCTTCCGAGGGGACGAGGTAGGAGGGATTGGGCAATGCCGCTGAACTGAGCGGAACGGCTGTTCCCGTCTCCTGATTAAAGCGGAAGGTATAGATACCCTTGCTTGAGCCATTCGTGTAAGTACCTATTAGCATGGCGAGTTCGTCCTGGTCACCGTTAGTGCCCTTTGGAGAAGAGCCACATGCTGTCAAACCTAATCCGAGCATACAGAAAAGAAGTGTTTTCATTAATTTAATGTGTTAATGTGCCAATATGCTAATGTGCTAATTGGCTGCGCTGTATATGCTGCATGGTCATTGGTACATTAGCATATTGGCACATTAGCACATTAAAATTTAACTTCGGCAATACTGACGCGGTCATCGTTCAGCACGATGCGGAGGTCGCTGGCGGTAGTGCCTTTGAACGGATAGGAAATCAGTTTGCCGTATTCGCTGACGGTGCCCGAATATACGGTGAGGAACTGTCCGCCACCGCCCGAGAGCTGGATTTCGAAGGTTGCCGGCAGGTTGTTGTCACGTGTAAAGGCAATGGCAACTTTATCTACCTTGGCTCCGTTCTTTAAGGCAAAGGTAATATAATCTCCCTTATTTCCTTGCCATGCGGTATTGATTTTTTCGTCGAGCACGTTTTCGGCATCCTCTGGGTTGGTGCTGGCACTCACACGCTTTGCTGGTTTTTGGGCTTCAATGGCTTTGGCACGGGTCTGGTAGTCTTCTACGGTCAGCGTTCCGTTCAGGCGGATGTCTTCGGAAGAGGCGCCGGCCATGAGCACGAAGTCGCCGGGTTCCACCACCCATTTCATGTCAGCGTCCAGAAGCTCCAGGTGCTTGCGGTCGATGGTGAAGGACAGCTCCTGGGCTTCGCCCGGTTCGAGGTGGATGCGCTGGAAGCCTGCAAGATTCTTTTCGTAGGTGGTGATGCTGCTCAGTACGTCGCGGATATAGAGCTGCACTACTTCATCTCCGGCACGTTTGCCGGTGTTGGTCACCTTCAGGCGGACGGTGGCAGACTCGTTCGGGGTGATGACTCGGGGGTGATGTCGAGGTCGGAGTACTCGAAGGTGGTGTAGCTCAAGCCGTAACCGAAGGGGTAGAGTGCTCCGTTGATGCGTGACATGTTGCCCGTAGGTCCCGGATTCTTACCGCCGTCTATCTGTGAAGAAGGTTTGCAGGGGAAGTTGAAGGGGATTTGCCCTACGGTCTTGGGGAAGGTCACCGTCAGCTTTCCACCGGGGTTGTAGTCGCCGAAGAGGATGTCGGCCAGGGCTGTTCCGCCTTTGGAGCCGGGATACCAGGCTTCGAGGATAGCGGGGACGAACTTGTCTGCCCAGTTGATGGAGAGCGGGCGTCCGTTGATGAGTATCAGTACGACGGGCTTGCCCGTGGCTTGTATGGCTTGAAGCAGTTGCAACTGCCGACCGGGCAGGTCGAGGCTGGTGCGCGATTTGTTTTCGCCGCAGGTGCGTTGTCCGCCGCCCAATACTACGATGGCAACATCAGCTTGACGGGCATTTTCTACGGCTTTGTCTATCTCGGCTTGTTCGTCGTCGGTCAGCGGATAGTCTATGATTTCACTTTCGGGCCAGTGGGCGTCCACCAGGTCGCAGCCTTTGGTGTAGAGCACCTCTGCCTTGCCTTTTGTCTTTTCTTGAATGCCTTCCAGCACAGTGGTCACTTCTACGGCAAGTGGGCCGTAATGGGTCAGCGCGTAGCCTTCTTCATTGGCATTGGGACCACAGACGGCAATCTTCTTGGTGGAGTTGATGTCTAAGGGCAATAGTTCACCGGCATTCTTCAGCAGAACGATGGACTCGCGGGATGCCTGCAAGGCAATGGCTTCGTTCTCTTCTTTTTCCACTTCACGGTCGGCATCGGCAAGGTCTGTCTGATAGGGGGCATCGAACAGACCGATGAGGAACTTTACCCGAAGGATGTCGCGCACGCGGTCGTTGATGACTTCTTCGCTCAGTCCGCCTTCCTTCACCAGTTCGCGGAGGGGAAGGACGAAGGAGTCGGGCGAGCGGAAGGTGCAGCGTACGTTCAGTCCGGCTTCCACGCTTTGGCGGACGGCTTCTTTCATGTCTTTGGCGGTGCCGTGCTTGGTGTAGAGGTATTCTACGGCGTCACTGTCGGATACGACGTAGCCACGGAATCCCATTTCGCCACGCAGGCGGGTGGTGAGCCAGTAGTAGCTGCCCTGCACGGGGATGCCGTCGTAATCGTTGTACGAACTCATTACGCCCAGCATGCCAGCTTCCCGGATGACGCGTTTGAAGGGGTAGATGTGTATGTTTTCCACTTCGCGCGGCGACATTTGCGGGTCCACGCGTGCCATGCCTTCGCGGGCGCCTTTGTTGTTACTGTAAGCGGCAAAGTGCTTGCCGGTGGCGGCCACTTGGTGGTTGTGCTGCAAGCCGCGCACCATTTCGATGCCCAGTTCGGCTACGAGGTAGGGAGATTCGCCGTAAACTTCTTCGTAGCGTCCCCAGCGCTGGTCGCGTCCTACGTCGAGGATGGGGGCGTAGACGTTGGTGTAGCCCAGCATGCGGGCTTCGCGTCCGGTGATGAGTCCTACTTGGCGAATCAGTTCACGGTTCCAGGTATGTCCCAGTCCCAGTTGGGTGGGGAAGTTGGTGGCGCGGTAGCTTTCCACGCCGCGTATGCCTTCGTTGGTAAAGTCTACGGGGATGCCGAGACGGGTATCTTCCACAAAGAACCGTTGCACCTCGTTCAGTGCCCAGGCGTGGCGCGAGGCGGGCCAGACGTAGGCATTGTCCGAGGGAGGCAGCCCCCATTGCTGGAAGCCGTTCAGGTGTTCGTCGATGGCGCCGATACCGTCTTTCCAGAGCAGCTCTTTCCATTCGGGGGTGGGGAGGTCGTCTTTCAGTACGCGTTTGTAGCCGTAGAGGGTGACCATTTGGCAGGTCTTTTCGTCCAGCGTCATCTGTTGCAGCAGGTTTTCGATGCGTGCTTCGAGCGGGGCGGAGGGGTCTTCGTACACGTCTTTCACTCCGTTTTTGTTGAAGTCTATCCAACCTTTGCGGTACATTTCACTTTTCACCGGCTTGTAGGTTGCCGGTGTTTTGGCAGGCTTTTGTGCGCAGAGCAGTGTGCTTCCTCCAAGCAGCAGGGTTAGGGCAATAAGGTTCTTCATGATATGTTCTAAAAATCTCTTGGTTATTATTGTTTCTTTTGTTGACAAAAATACGGCTAATGTGTGAAATAAAGGGATAAAATAGTCCGAAGTATCGGCTTTTATTGTCCGAAGGGTCTTCCTCTTACTAAAAATATCCTCCAAGACGCTACCGGGGAATTCAAATCATTATTAGACGAAACATATCATTCACTTTTAAAAAGAAAGAGAGAACACTATAATAACCTGAAAAGTAGATGCAATCGCGGTGTATACAAGTATTACGGCTACATCTGTTAAACGAGGGTGTATTTATATAATAGGAATCTGTTGGCGGAATTGTTGCTTGTACGGAAGAACTTTCTTTTCAACCTTGGGATGTCTAAACCCAACCTTGGTTTAGACATCCCAAGGTTGGGTATGGAAAAACCAAAGTTTGGGATAGATTGCTTCCTTAATTCTTTCCGGTTTTTCAGTTAACTTCAGAGACTTTTTCCGTTAACTTCCCATCTCTTTTGTGCAAATATCCATTACAGAAGATAGATATTCCCTCTTGCAGGGGGTAATTCCGTCAACGGATACTGGCTTTGGTAGCTGTTTGAACATTGATGACAATGGGGTGCACATATTCTATGTATGGAAGATTATTGTTTTTATCACGAAAAGTCAGTATTAGCTAATATTTGTAAATATATGGTGATTGCTAATAAAAGAATATGTATCTTTGGGCCAAAGAAAGCGGTAGAGGATGAAAAATAAAGTAGCATTTATCCCTTTTTCACCCTCCCTACTTAGCAATGAGTTACGCAATCTTTTAAATTTCAGACCGTTACAAAGTCATGGGGTTGACTGGATTTGACAGCGGGCAGAAATGGTAAGTAAGCATGCAGTGCGTCGTTGATTTGCACTTTAATCTCAGTCCTCAAAATTTTATCTGGCGAAACTCGTTACGCTCTCGCTGCTTAATCGAAGTATAGTAGATTGAAGCTTAATCCCGGCACCAGGTGCTGGGACGTGACATCACTCGGAAGCTGTTGCTCCGAAGCATTCCGATAAAGTGGTGCAGTCAAATCGGGGATAGTTCGTGTCAGCCTCGTGGCGCGGGTGAAAATTTAGAGGATAAGGCAACGGTTGATGGCTTTGGTTCTGCCGCTGCACGAAAATTTAGGCAAAGATAAGCATGTAGAAAGCTTATGATTTCCTCGTTTGGACGAGGGTTCGATCCCTCCAGCTCCACAAATAAGATTGATAATCAGATTGTTACAGGATTTACACCCCGAAATACACCCTAAAATAAAAGTGATAGTCTGATTATCATTCTTTATATCAAGCACTACCTACAAGTCTTAAATAATTTAACTATTATGATGCCTTGTGGTATTCTATTATATTTTTGCTGTTTTGTTTGTTCTTATCAAATAAATACGTAACTTTGAAATATCATTTTGGGCTTGACTGGAATTGACAGCGAGTTGGAATGGTATGTAAGCATGCAGTGGGTCGGTAATTTCCACTTAAATCTCAGTTATCAAAATTTTATCTGGCAACGAAAATTATGCTCTCGCTGCTTAATCGAAGTATAGTAGATTAGCTTTATTTCTGCCAAAGTGGTGGAAACGAGATGTCGCTCAAAAGCTCTTGCTCCGAAGCGTTTGATAAAGCGGCACAGCAAAATCGGGGATAGTTTGAGTTCTTCTCCATAGCTCTTACGAAATATTAGGAGATAAGGCATAGGTTGGTGGCTTTGGTCTTGCTTATGCTCGAAAACCGAAGGCAAAGATAAGCATGTAGAAAGCATATGGTTTCCTCGTTTGGACGGGAGTTCGATTCTCCCCAGGTCCACTTTTGATGAGCGGTAAGTATATCATGAAAACTAATGGTGTTTTCTGTATTGCTTGTTGTTTTGTACCTTGAGTTTTGTGAATACCCCGATTTTGTTACTCCATTCCATCCCTTTGAAATTTTAAAGTATTAAATAATCTAATCCTTTCTGTAAGCGATTTAAGTTGTTTTTCTAAAATTGTTATTTAAAATATATTAACATGGATGATTAGTTGCTTATAAATAGTGACAGTCTTCCTGTTTTGTAATAACCTTAAAAATCAGATCTCTTATGGAAAAGAAAATTTTGTATTTACTTACATGCGTTGGGCTATGTTGGTCTTCTTGTACTAATGAGGTTGATGAATTTATAGGTAATGTTGAACCAAGCACCCGTTCAGTTTCAACTGCCTTAAACGCTAATTTGGCATCGTTATTTACAGGAGGAGCTCCGACATTAACTTCTGCTGAAATTAAAGAAGTTAATGATGCTTATGCAAAAATGACCAGTATAAATTGCTATAGAAATATAGATGAAGCAGTACGCAATAAGACTTCTTATGCTGGAACTATCTTTTTGGATGACACATATGCGTCGGCATATTTTAGAAAAGGAAGTTTAGCTTTTCCTCCTTATGGTATCTTAGCCAGCAGCATGGAACATGAGTTTATTCACATGTATCAAAGAGATGTTCAGGGTAAAAAAGTAGATACTGATAAGGAAAAAAGAGATACAGGTATGATGGAATTTGAATTAGCCTTTTATCAAGGTATTATTAGATATATTCATGCTGGGTATTCTTGGACTTTTAAAGGTGAAGATGGTGACCCTTCATATCAATCGTTATGGACTTCGGGCTTGACTGACCCTTCTTTAATACCTCAATATGAAAGAGAATTTCAAACGTATGTTGCTTCTATATGTGCAAATGGGAAGCCTACATCTATAGATATTAATGAATTCGTAAAGTGGAGCAATATTTTTGGAGAATATAGTAGAGGATATAGTGGAAAAGGATATAAGTTTGGCAATTACGACTATGGTACATCATGCATTAATTCATTACTCAAACTTTATTAAATTTACTGTTATGAAAAAGATATTGTTTTTTTTATTTGCTTTTCTTGCATTTCAATATACTGTTGCGCAGTCAATATTTGAAAGAAAAAGTATCGGTAACAATGTGTATGTATCTACAAATACAAGTGAGAAAAAAGCTGAGTCTATCCGAAATTTCTCATTTGCAGAAGAAAGTTTATATGCACCTCCGGTAATTTTGCAAGGATCAGTTTTTTTAGATGAAATTTGTAATAAATATAAGTCTCAAGGTGTAAAAGGTTGGATGAATATTTTTTTGTATTCGGATTTAAATGGCTGTATAACTGATATTACATTAGCTTTTCCTGAAGGCTTAACAGTTACGGATGACGATGTTTCTCTTATACTTTCAACTGCCCAAAAGAAATGCAAATTACAGTTCCCGATAGAAGGTATTTATAAATATAAAGATTGGGCTATTTATGATTATGTCTTCTATTTGACGAATTAGTTATTTTTGATAAACCAATAGAACAACCTTCTTGAATTGTAGTTACCTAATTAAATAGAAGAGTCGTATCAAGCTCGTTTATGAGTAATGATACGACTCTTTTGTTTTTACCATTGTGGAATTATACTACCCAATTTCACTAAAAGAGTGAATTTCGCTATATTAGGGTTGTTTAATTTGTAAATTCCAGATAAGGTACAGCATGGATAGTAAGTTTGTTCTTGTAGCAATAATCTTTTAGTGCTTGAACCGTATATTCAATTTCGGAATCATCACCACGAAGCGGAACGAATGTAAGCGTCTCATCTCCTTTACATTCCAGCATGATGCGGTTGTCCTCTCCGTCAATTGTGATTTTCATTGGTATCAAGACTCCATTGTTTTTCACCATCCCAACAATATTGTAAAGATCCCTTGTTCTTTCCTTCAAACATAAGTCATTGTAAAAATAGAAAGTCTTCCCGGTTTGCAGGGTGATTCCTCTCGTTGTCTTAACTACATAGCCAACGGTCAATCCGCCATTTTCTTTAACGAATAAAGTGCGATAATGGTCTATGTGGTCTGTACCAAAGGATGGGTTGTCAGGATCTAGTCTGCCGTGCGCATTGAATATCACTTTTTCTTCCGACATGTTATACAAATCAGAGTTAATAAAAAGTTTATTGTCACTCACTATAACTTCTGTCTTTGAAGTTTCTTCTGTTTGTTCGGTTTCGATTGATGCTTTTTGTTTCCCACCGCATGCGGTAACTGACAAAACGGCAAATGATGCTATAGCGATAATAGTAAATGTCTTAATATTCATTGTTTCTTGGTTTTAATATTAGAAATACCTAAATGTAACTAACTTTCCTGTGATAAATGGAAACAATCTCAAGTCTTCAAAGCCTATTATGCCCGATATAAAATCTTCTCCGTCTTCATGCATTAGAAATGTCTTATTATATATCGAACAACTACTCACATAGACGTCTTTCAGCATTGATGCCTTGATATAGAAATTAAAGGGACATTGTCCCGGTTGTATTTCATAGTCCTTTGGTTTCGCAGTAACATACGCTTCTTTGATGACATTGTTTTCTATCCCTTCTCTGTTTTCTGCCTGAAACGCAATCCCTTCATCATTTAGAGACTCGCACAGAGGGTTATCTCTGCCATGATACGCTTTCTGTGCGCTAAGCGCATTTCATTCAGCTCTTTCATTAGGAATCCGTCTTTTTTCAATCCTTCGATAAGGGCTTTGCATTGTTCTTCATTATCGCCATAGCCTGATTCTATGAGTAGTTTTTTCATTGCGTTTTCATCATTGCCCTTGTTATACATCACCCCGAATGCCAGTTTTTGAAGCGTATTGTTTATCATGTCGTACTGTTTGACTTTTCTTCGAATACGGCATCTTCTTCATAATAATATTTCGACCATTCTTGAAGCTCTGTAAAGGGTGTAAGCCCTTGGAACTTTCTGTTAGACTTGCAAGCGGCTTCATATTCTTCTTCTGTTTGCCACGGCAGCCCATACCTTTCGCGTACGGCATCTTCAGGCGATTGTAACACTTTACTTCCATTACTACAACTGCTTACTAAAACTATTACAAATAAGCCGATAATCGAATAGCAAAACTTTTTCATATTTACTCTTTTTTATTGGGTTATTAATTGTCTATTTTTACATGAATCGGCATGTCATGATCCATATCTTCATGTTCATAATCGCTATGTCCCCCATTGTCGCCAAAAAAAGTTATCCATATCCATAGAATAAAACCGATAACAGCACCTATAATCATGGTAGAAATGCCAAAGATTTCTTTTATGCCAAATATCCAAAATATCAACCAAAAGAAAAATGAGCCAACTCCACAAAATATGAGTATAGGAAGAACATATTCCTCGAATAAAACCCATAAATATATAGCCGCATGAAATAGAAGCCAAATTCCTAAGATAACGGCAATTCCAATAAAAATAATTTCCATAATAAAGAGAATTGGGTCTTGCAGCTTCCTTGAGTACCCTTTAGTTTAAACCACGAAGCGTGGAACTGCAAATGCCCACGTCCTAAGTTAGAGGTCCTGAGAAAACCTTGTAGTACAGATATGGTGATAGCAGCCCACGCTATAGCGTGAGAACCACTATGCTATCCTTGTACTACGTTCGAAGTTTCTCAGGTTTCTAACTTACAAGATAAGCATAACGCTTCTTCAAAATTCTAATATGTCTTGGACAGAGTTCTCTCCATCCGCTTGCAAAGATAGTGAATTTTATTGAATTCCAATCAAATACTATCGGATTACATTTTGAATCCTTTGGATTTTTGTTCTTTCTGCACTGAGTTACGCAGATGCTGCTGTAACTTCTCCCATTGTTCCTTGAACCATTCACCTATTGGCTGTCGATTTATGGTCAGCATCAATTTATTCTTATTGATCGGGCTTCGTTCAATTTTGAAAATTACATTTTTTGTTTCAAATCTCCGTCTATACTCTTCGGAATAGATTTTTCCGCTGCACCTGATTGCTTCCCTTTTGTATAAAAGAGAATCAACCATCCCCTTTGGTAAAGCCAATGACATAACATAATTTTTCCATTCTCAGCATTTCTTTGAGCAATGGGAACCAGCAGAATGCTTTTTCGAGAATGATATTCAATCGTGAAATTTCCTTGTCTTTGGCTTCAAGTTCTTGATTATGTATTCCCTGTATATTACGAATCTGTTTGCCGTGCTGTTCCTGCATTTGCTGCATCTTGGCTTTTAATTCATCAATGCTTTTGTCACGCTTGGAAATTTCATGACGTAAATTCTCGTTAGATTGTTCCAAATCTTTTAATTTACCGCTTCCGAAAAGAGAACCTACACTGCTGGTTATGGCTGTGGCTACATCGGTAGCTGCACTTTTGAGTTTGTCCGTACGTATCTCTGCTTTTACCTGTTTGAGTTCCTGCTCGGCGAGGCTTACCTGTTGCTCCTTGTGTCGCTTGGTTTCCTCTATACGTTGCAGTTCGGCTTTCTGTTTCTCAATGATAAAATCGTTCCGTTCCAAATGCTCTTTACCTGTAACAGCTTTTGCCTGCCCACGTTCCATCAGGAGAATATCGGAAGCAAGGGTCTGCATAGTTGCCATATCCTCGTCATTGAGCTTTCGGCTCTTCCCGGTTTCGTGGTTCATCCAGTCGAAAACGATATGGGCATGATAGTTCGGCTTGAACCATCTGTTACCGACTTGGAAGCACTCTTTGTCTTCCGCTTCCGGCTGACCGTTCAGCCAATGCCCTTCGTCTTTGTGCAGGAAAATCTGTAGCGGAGTGATGCCCCAGCGTCTTTGACACTCTTCACCGAATTTGCGTACATCAGCCAGTGTGGTGTCCGGTCTGATAAGCAATACTCCTTCACGGATGGGTGAACATCCCGCCACCTTGATAATCTTTCCATTCTTTCCCTTGCGTTCCCTTTCCTTTTCCTGCATGGCACGTCCGGTCTTTCCTTGACCATCCGCTTGATATTGTCATAGTGCGTCCGCAGTTCAGGTGCCGAAGTCGGGATTTATCCACTGTTCGTTATCGGTGGAAAGTTCGGGAACGACATAGATTCTGGACTCCCCGATATTACGCATATACTCGGCAGTCCTTCGGTTGTGCGCCTCGCTCGATGCGATGTTGCAAGGCTTGATATGTATGCTTGATTTTGTTGCCATAGCTTCTTTTTTTTGTTTGCAATTGATTATTCTGCTCGCTTTCGTAGAGGGGTTCTTAGGGGTAACCCATAAGCGGAGATGCAAAGAGGGTCACTCTTTGCTCGGGGTTCTCAGGGGTGAAACGCCCTGAGTGAGTCGGGCAAAGCCCTAATCAGGAGAGCCAACTACGAATAGTTATAGTGAGCTATAACCGGAAGCCGTTCTTCTTCTCCGGTGATTGGCTGCGCACCCTGGCGGACTGGAGCTGCCTTTTTCTTCAATCTGTTTCTGTAAGTATTCGTTCAAGTCCTTGCATCCGCTGTAAATCTGCGAAGCGTCCCGGATGTACCGGTCTCTGCCGTATTCCATGCGGATTTGCCGGAGTGCTTCCATTCCTGCATGGTCGTTGTCGAAAAAGCAGTGGATGCGTTCGTAATTGCCCAACGGATAGAGAGCCTTGTTTATATTCGATACGGAGTTCAATACAATGTAGTCCTGCCCGTCCAATTCCGGATAATTCGGGCAGCTTTCCTGTCTCAATGTCAGAAAGGAAGGTAGTCCATGAAACCCTCGAACACATAGCAGGCAGTCCTTGCTTTTCCCGCCTGTCTGATGTGGGAGATTTCCTTGGGGGCGATGCAGCCCTTGAAATAGGGGTTACGAACCTCAAACCCACCCGAACCGTTAGAATGCGATGGCAAAGTAACGCTTGCCGTTGTGGGTGTAACGGGCTTCACTACATTCTCTTTTTGCCAGTTCCAGATTTATTCCTCTACCTTGTAAATAGGAAAGCAGGGCAGGAGACGATAGCGGTACTATCTCCAGCTGCTGGAAGCTCGGACCGAAAGAGTCTTGCTTAAAAATACCGGTACATGCGGTGTTTGTTCCGCAATCCGCTCCAGCAGGTAAGGTACATGGTCGGTAGCATACAGGTGTGCAGCCAGTTCAATGATACCGCCCCCTTTCCCTAAACGTAGGCTCGGTACAGAACGCCTTACTGCCTTTCGGCAGTAGGTTTTCCATACCTGCCCCAAACCGTACTTGTGTCTCCACGCATACGGCTCTCCGTTGATAACATGACTTTATTTAGCATGGCTGTGTATTTTGGCATAACACTTTTCACAGACAACCAATGTCTTCCTATGCTTTTCAAGCATCAGCCTGTCGCATTCAGTTTTTCCTTTAAGCTGATTTAGCTTTCTGACATGACGCATGACTACAGGTCCGACTTTTCCACATAATTCACATGTTCTCGCATCCAATCGCTCAGTAAGTGTCGGCTGTGGAATTGCGATTGTGTAGGATAAGTCGTTTACCTCCGTATAGTACATTGGTGGTTTACGTTTGAATCCCTCATTATAGAATTTCCTGTACCGTAATTTACCTTTTGCATCCTGATATGGCACTATAATGTCATTCCCAACCTTATATTTGTCAATGACTTTGCTTACAGTGCTATTGGTTTTTCCTGCAATGGTATGGTACATACTGTACTCCATGATGTATCCAAACTTTGAGAGCGCGTATGCCACGTTGTTGGCAATGCAGTAGTAGTTGTAGAACCCTCTGATTTCAGAGTTATTGCCGCCACTATGTCCTCAT